>VFQO010000127.1_pt1 | contig 96347 bp, 80 predicted proteins | sample 3512331 | NCBI WGS metagenome assembly VFQO01 (sample SAMN10412371, study PRJNA504923) | tailings metagenome | isolation source: Replicate 3 from Balatoc abandoned mine | place: Philippines: Itogon, Benguet | collected 2017-08-28 | reverse complement strand
GCCGCCAGGGTCCCGCCTTTGCCGATCCGGGTCTCCTCTTCGAGGCGTGTCACCATATGAGGCGGTCAGCACCACCGCGCCGCCGCCCGACGCGGCGATGACCGGCAGCGCCGCCTGACACGCGCGCACGCTGGTCATCAGCACCGCCTGGAAGCTCGCTTCCCACGCCGCGTCGCCCTCCTCTTCGAAGCTGCCATGACTGAGCACCGGCCCGGCGGTAACCGCGAGGCCATAGAGGCGGCCGAAATGATCGGCCGCCGACGCAATGGCATCTTCGACCTCACCCGGCCGCGTTGCATCGGCACGGCGCACGATGACCTCGGCGCCGCGCGCGCGCAGCACCGCCGCCTTCGTCTCGCCGCGCTCGACGTCGCGCGCGATCAGCGCAAGGCGCGCGCCTTCCTCGGCAAGCTGCATCGCGGTCGCATGGCCCATGCCCTGCGTCCCGCCGACGATGACGATCGGTTCGCCTGCCAGTCCGAGGTCCATCGCGCGTCCCTATTTTTCGCCGCTGTTCGCCCATTGCGACATGTCGCCGGCCAGACAGGCGGCGCTCTTGCGCCGCCATTCGGCCATCGCCGCATCATGCTCGCGCTGGATGCGCTCGCTTTCGGCCTGATGCGCCTTCAACTGCGCCTGATAGGCGGCGTTGTCGGCATCGATCCTTGCCTGGCGCGCGGCCAGTGCGTCGGCATGCGCTTTTTCAGCCGCGGCGAGCTGCGCCGAATATTCGGCCTGTTTCTGCTTGTTCAGGTCGGCGACGGCCTGCCGCTGGGCGGCTTCGCTGGCCTCGAACGCCTTCACCTCCGCCTCATAGGCGCGCATCTTTTCCATATAGGCGAGGCCCTCGGGCGTCGGCGGTGCGCCCTCGCCGACGGCGCACGACATGCCTTGCGGGCAGGGCGGCAGCTTCGGGGCTTCGGGCGGTTTGGGACGTTCGCCGGGCTTGTGGACGATGCTCTGCGGCGCTTCGGGCTTCGGCGGCGGCGGGCCGGTACGAGTGAGCACGGGGACGCCCGTCCGGGGCCGCGCGACGCGATTTTCCCTGGCCTTGGGCGCTGCCGCGGTTTGCGGGCGATCGGCGATATCGCGCGCGCCGATCGTCACCGGAATCCGGATGCGCAGACCGCCCCAGTGACCGCCCATGAAACATTCGCCCTTGTCGCTGCGATAGGTGATCGTGGTCAGGAGGCGGTTTATCCATTCGGACCGCCAATCCTTTTCATGCTCATATGGCGGAAACCTCTCCTTATTGATCAGATCCCCTGCTTGGATCGCCACATTATAGAAGGTCGCGTCGTCACGCTGCTCCCTGTCCCATGTCGTTCTCGAAGCAAGCACCAGCGGCAGTGGATAGCGGTCGGCCGGCCGTTCCTCGACCGGCAGAAGCCAGCTTTTGGCCATCGGGACCGGCCGCAAATTCATGCCAAGTCCCTTGCGCACATCGGGGTTCAGGACGCGCGCGATTTCCGCGTCGATCAGCGCGGTGCACACGGTCTCGAAATCGGCCGAGGGGTGAAAGGAAAAACTCTGATTTCTTATGGTGCCGTCACCGCCGCTGAAATAGGCAAAGGGCCAGGGCGAGCCGTTGAATTTATAGGCGGCCTCATGGTCGATGTCGGTCGGCGCCGCCGGCATCGCTTCGAGCCTGAGCTTGGTCAGCAGATATTCGATCGTCGATGCCGCGCTGCTGTCGGCCGGCAGCCGGTCGTCGACCCGCGTCCAGCCCGACGGTATTTGCGCCTGTGCGCTTTGCGGAGCCAGCAAGGCAAGCGACAGCAAAAGCGGAGCCATTCGCATTCGCATCATCTTCCCCCTTGAAGCGCGGTCCTGACCGCGTCGAACCTAGCCCAATGCCATGATGCGGCAATCCCAAAAGAAATCGGGAGGATGGTCGCGGCTATCCGACCTGCTGCCGCGCGCGCGCCCGCACGAACCCGTCGCGCGCCATGCAGCGCGCCAGCCAGTCTTTCGTCTTCTCGCCCAGCACGTCGTCGGCCTTCAGCGTCGTCGCGAGGAAGGCGGCATAGCCGATGGCAATATCGGCGATGGTGAAGCGCCCCGCGACCAGCCACTCGCGCCCGTCGCCCAGCGCCGCCTCGATGCTCTTCGCACGACCGCCGAAGAAGGCTTTATAGTCGTCGACCGCCTGCGCCAGACGTCGTTCGGGCACCTCGACGCGCGTGTAGCGCAGCATGATCGCGAGCGGGAAGGTCAGGGTCGCGTCGCTGCGGTGGAGCCAGTTGCGATAGTCCCAATAATCGGGTTCGTCCCGTTGCACCTCGAGGCTCGTCCCTTCGGCGATGCGTTCGCAGATCGCCGCCGATTCGGTCATCAGTCGGCCGTCCTCCACCCAGCCGGGCACGGTCATCAGCGGGTTCACGGGCCGATAGTCGGGAGCAAAGGCGCGCGGCGGGAAGGGCAGGACGCGCAGATCGACGTCGATCCCCGCCTCCTCGACCGCCCACAGGCAACGCAGCGAACGCGCGTCGGCGCAATGATAGAGGATGGGCAGGGTCATGCGGCGATGTCCTTCTGTCGCTCGATATGCAGGCGATGTTCGCGCCAGGCAATGAATAGCCCGCTCGCGACGATCAGCGGCGCGCCGATCCACGTCGTCTCGGCGGGCAGGGTTCCGAAGAACCACCAGCCGCAGGCGATCGACCACAGCAGGCTCGAATAATCCATCGGGGTCACGACCGACACCGGGGCGAGGCGCAGCGCGCCGGTCAGCGAAAGCTGAACGACCGCGCCGAGCAGTCCGAGCCCGACCAGCAGCCCCCATTCGCCGCCACTGTGCTGGGTCATCACGAAGGGCAGGGCGATGCCGAGCGGGATCATCGAGATCAGGCTGAACCAGAAGACGATCGTCATCGCGCTTTCGGTGCGGCCAAGGTCACGCACCTGGATCGTGATCAACGCGGTCATCACCGCCCCGCCGAGCGCGATCAGCGTGCCCAGGCCATGGTCGCCCTCGAAGCCCTGCATCAGCAGCGTCGTCGGATTGAGCACGATGAGTACCCCGGCAAAGCCGATCAACACCGCGCCCCAGCGCTGCCACCCGACGCGCTCGCCGAGGATCGCTGCGGCGAGGAAGACGCAGATGATCGGGACCGACAGGTTGATCGTCGTCGCCTCGGCCATCGGCAGGAAGATCATGCCGCCGAAATTGAGCGCCATGCCGGTGAGCCCCATCATCGCGCGCCGCGCGTGAATACCGATACGCCGGGTCGCGAACATCGACAGCCCGCCGTGCGTCAGGGCCCAGACGGCGAGCAGCGGCAGGACCAGCGCCTGCCGCCAGAACAGGCTTTCGACAAGGTGGATGCCGGCCGCATCGATATATTTGACCAGCACGAACATCACCGACAGGCTGAGCATGGCGAGTAGCCGAAGCGCGATCCCGCCGAGATAATGTTGCGGCGGGTCGGAGGCGCGGGCGGCGGTCATGCAAGGCCGCATATCAGGCAGCCGATGCTTTGCAAGCTATGCAATGCCATAAGGCTTGCCCCGACGGGCATGTCCGGCTAATGGCGCTGTCCGGCCTAGGGGTATAGCTCAGTTGGTAGAGCATCGGTCTCCAAAACCGAGGGTCGTAGGTTCGAGTCCTACTGCCCCTGCCAGGCCATCCCGGGACGTCCCATGCGGTCGCATGACGTCCCGTTTGCCCATGCGAAATTGACGGAAAATTGGCGGTTCGGACGATGTCGCATCGTCGCGCGGCGCTCCATATATTTCGCTCGGCGTGCGCCGTGGGTGCAATTTGTCGCCATGATCATTGGCTTCGATCCGAAATTTTCGGGACTTACCGGGATGCTTCCCAAATGCCTCGGATCCGAATCATCAACGCATGGGGAGCTTGGCAAGAGCGGATGCGTGGCCGCGTTCGAATCCTTGTCGCAGGTTCAATCCGCGGCGGACTCGGTGGGTGAATTCGACGTCGGTCGGCGGTCGGTCAGCGATGATAGAGCAGGGGCGACCGCATGTCGGCGTCGCTATCCGGCGGTGTGAAAACGGTGACGGCAGCGGGCAGCACGCAAAAGTGGGCGGGCGTCGCGGTGACGATCTCGCCGTCGGTGTTGATCGGCATCGGGCGGCGGGTCTCGATGTCAAACTCGACGCATCGCGCGGTGCGTACTTCTTTCCAGGCGCCGTGCGTGCCGGTGCGGAAGGCGCGAACCATCAGCGCCAGCTTCCAGAGGTTGCGCATTTCGAGGCTGTAGAGATCGAGCGTGCCGTCGTCGATCGCCGCCGTTTCCTCGACGATATTGCCTCCGCCGTACAACCGCCCGTTCCCGATCGCGATCTGATATGTTGTTACCGTCGTCCCGCTGCCCTTCTCGACGATCCTTGCGCGAAAGCGCCGCGCGCCCGCGAGGATGCGGAGCGCGGCGACGGCATAGCCGAGGCGCCCGAACCGTTTCTTGATGCCCGGATCGAGCCTTTGCGCGAGTTCGCTGCTGAGCCCGATGCTCGCGACATTGAAAAAGGCATGGCCATTCACTGTCCCGACGTCGATCTGCCGCCTATGGCCCGCGACGATGACATCTGCGGCGGCGGCAAAATCGAGCGGGATCGATAGCGTCCGCGCAAGGTCATTGGCTGTGCCGGCCGGAATGATGCCGAGCGGCAGCCCGCTTTCGATCACGGCTGGCGCCGCCGACGAAATCGATCCGTCCCCGCCGCAAACGACGATCGCATCCGCCGACCGGTGGAGCCGCGTGATATCCCGTGCAATCTCCGGAAGATTTTCGAACGGTTCGACGGTGACGGCAAAGCCGCCCGCGACAAGGCGCGAGCGCACCGGCTCCAGTGCGTTTTCGCCTTGCCTCGCTTTCGCGTTGTGGAGCAACAGGACACGCTTGGCGGGTTTTGGGGTCATTGCATACTCTTGCGAGGATATCGTCGCGAGCGATGGCCGCTTGCCGCATTCTCTATCCGAAACCGGAGGGTGCGCAACCGGCCAAATCCAGCCGCGATCACTTCAGGCGCATGGGAAGGCCGGCGAAGATGATCTGGACTTCGGCGGCGGCCGCTGCGACCGTCTGGTTGGCGTGCCCGGCCGCGTCGCGGAAGCGGCGGGCGAGGGCGTTTTCGGGCACGATTCCCAGGCCGACCTCGTTCGCCACGAGGATCAGATGGCCGCTGAACCGCGGAACGACCGTAGCGAGCGCTTGCGCCGCCTGCCCTATGTCGCGCTCGGCCAGCAGAAGGTTGGACGTCCAGAGCGTCAGGCAGTCCACCAGTACGATGGCGTCGGGCGCATCAAGCGCGCGGAGCGTTTCGGCAAGGTCGAGCGGCGTTTCGACCGTTTGCCAGCGATCGTCGCGATCGTCGCGGTGTTGCGCGATGCGGACGCGCATTTCATCGTCAAAGGCTTCGGCCGTGGCGATGTAGAAATGGCGGCCGTCCAGCGCCTCGGCGCGGGCCTGTGCATAGCGGCTCTTGCCCGAACGCGCGCCGCCAAGGACAAACAGGCTGCGCCCGGTCACCGCGCAAAGGCCAGGTCGAGCAGCGCATCGGCGTCGACATGCGCCGCCAGTTCGACTGCAATCGCATCGAGGGCGCCATCGACGCTCGCACCATAGTCCTGCCCGCCGGCAGCGACCCCGATGCGCGCCAGAAAGGATTTGCGCAATTCGCTCGAGGCGAACAGCCCGTGCAGATAGCTGCCCATGACGATACCGTTCGCGGCGATCGCCCCGTCGGCGCGGCCGTCTTCGAGGTGCGCGAAGGGGGCGACGTCGCCGCGGACGGTGTCGCCCATATGCATCTCATAACCCTCGGTCGCGGCGCCGAGCGCGGTCCCGCGCACGCGGCGCAAAATCTTGGCCGGCGCCATCACCGTTTCGACGTCGAGGAGACCAAGCCCGGCAGCCTCTGCCGGCGCGCCCTCCAGCCCCAGCGGGTCGGCGATGCGGCGCCCGAGCATCTGATATCCGCCGCACAGCCCCAGGATCAGCCCGCCCCGCCGATGGTGCGCGATCAGGTCGATATCCCAGCCCTCGGCACGCAGCGCGGCGAGGTCGGCGATCGTCGCCTTCGACCCCGGCAGGATGACCGCGGCGGCATCGGCGGGGATCGGGCTGCCCGGAGGCACCATGACCAGATCGATACCGGGTTCGAGCTTCAGCGGATCGAGATCGTCGAAGTTCGAAATCCGCGGCAATATGGGGCAGGCGATGAGCTTGCGTCCCTCGGCCGGGGCGGTGCGCTTTTCGAGGACGACGGCATCCTCGCTGGGCAGCCGCGCGGCGGCGGCGAGCCAAGGGATGACGCCAAAGCCGCGCCAGCCGCTGCGTTCCTCGATTGCGCGATAGCCGTCCTCGAACAGCGCCGGATCGCCGCGAAACTTGTTGATCAGGAACCCACGGATCATCGCGGCGTCCTCGGCATCGATCACCGCGCGCGTGCCGACGATCGAGGCGATCACGCCGCCGCGGTCGATGTCGCCGATCAGCACCACCGGCACGTCGGCGGCGCACGCGAAGCCCATATTGGCGATGTCGCCCGCGCGCAGGTTGATCTCGGCGGGCGACCCCGCGCCCTCGACGATGACGAGGTCGCAGCCGGCGCGCAGCCGGGCATAGCTTTCCATGACCTCGGCCAGCAGCGCGCCGCGCGCCGCGCGGAAATTGCCGCTGCCCAGCGTCCCCCGGACGCGGCCATGAACGATCAGCTGCGACGTCCGGTCGGCCTGCGGTTTTAGCAGCACCGGATTCATGTCGCTGTGCGGCTCGACGCGGCAGGCGAGCGCCTGCAGCGCCTGCGCGCGGCCGATCTCGCCGCCGTCGATCGTGACGGCGGCGTTATTCGACATATTCTGCGGCTTGAACGGGCGCACGGCGAGGCCGCGATTGGCGAACAGGCGGCACAGCCCTGCGACGAGCACCGACTTGCCGACGTCCGATCCGGTTCCCTGCAGCATCAGAGCGCCCATTGCACGCCCCCCGCAACCAGCCACAACAGCGCGCATGCGCCGATATAGATGCGCAGCGCGTGACCGATGTCGAAAGCCGACGCCGTCATGCTGCCATTTCCGATCCAGGGCTTGTCGTGCATCACCCCGTCATAGGCGATCGGCCCCGCAAGGCGAAGGTCGAGTGCGCCCGCCATCGCCGCCTCGGGCCAGCCCGCATTGGGCGAAGCGTGCTTGCCCGCATCGCGCCATAGGGTTGCCCAGCCTCCCGCCCCGGCGATGCAGAGCAGCACGCCCGCGATCCGGGCGGGGGCATAGTTCAGGACATCGTCGGTTCGCGCGGCCGCCCAGCCGAAGGCGCGCCAGCGCGCCTCGCGGTGGCCGATCAGGCTGTCGGCGGTGTTGACCGCCTTGTAGATCCAGATTCCGGGCAGGCCGAAAAGCAGCAACCAGAACAATGGCGCAGCGATGCCGTCGCAGAAGCTTTCGGCAAGGCTTTCGATCGCGGCGCGCGCGATGCCGCTTTCGTCGAGCGATGCGGTGTCGCGGCCGACGATGGCGCCGACGGCGGTCCGTGCGGCCGGGAGGTTCATGCGTTCGAGCGCGTGCGCGACGGCGCGGACATGATCGAACAGGCTGCGCTGGGCGAGCGCGGGCCAGGCCATGAGCGCGACCGCGATCCAGCCCCATCGCCCGAGATGCGCGAGGGCCAGAAACTGCGCGGCCCATGCCAGCCCGCCCGCGACGAGGACCGACAGGCCCAGCGTTGCGATACCGAGCCATCGGCGCGCGCGCGGCGCGCGGTCGGGGCGGTTCCAATGGACCTCGCACGCCGCGATCAGGCGCGCGAACAGGCCGACGGGGTGGCCGATGCGCCGGTACAGCGCGTGGGGCCAGCCGAAGGCCGCATCGGCTGCGAGCGCGGCGAGGGCGACGGGGTCAGCCACCGGCGAGTGCGGCGTCGAGGCGGGCAAGCGCCGCTGCATCGGCGGGCAGGCCGAAGCGCAGCCAGTGCGGCCGGTCGGCGAAGGGCCGGGTCAGAATCGTCGCGCGCGCCAGCCGTTCGAACAGCGCGCCTGCATGGGGTGTCTCGACGAGGCGGAACAGCGGGCAGTCGCCGATCGGGGTCAGGTCGTGCCGCTTCAGCACGTCGTCGAGCGCGGCGGCGGAAACCGGCAGCCTGGCGCGTGCCGCGGCGGCCCATTCATGGTCGCGATAGGCGGCGGTGCCGATCGCGAGCGCGGCGGCGGATAGCGGCCATGCGCCGAGCCACGCGCGCAGCTCTGACAGCAAGGGCTGCGGGGCTATCACGAAGCCGAGGCGGACCCCTGCGAGCCCGAAAAATTTGCCGAAGGAGCGGAAGACGATCAGCCGTCGGTCGTTGGACACCTCGCGCGCGACGCTCATCGCGGGCTGCGCGTCGGCGAAGGCTTCGTCGACGAGCAGCCAGTCGTGCGGGGGCCGCGCTGCCCGCACGGCGTGCAGGTCGAGGATGTGGCCATCGGGATTATTGGGGTTGGCGACGACCAGTGTACCGCCGCTATCGGCCGCCGCGTCGCGCGCGATTGCCCCGCTGCCCGCGAACATCGCGCCATGGGTGCGATAGCCGGGGACGACATGCGACGCGTCGCCGCCGATCAGCCGCCCGACGAGGCGCAGCCCGATTTCGGTTCCCGGCACGGCGCAGACATGCCGGGCCTCGACCCCGAAGAAGGTGGCGGCCGCCGCTTCGAGGTCTGCGAGGGCGCCCGGTTCGGGGAGGCAGTGCCAGTCGATCCGCAGTGTCTCGGTCCCCGGCCAGGGCATGGGGTTGATCCCCGTCGACAGGTCGATCCACGCGGCGTCGCTTTCGCCGAAATGCCGTTTCGCGGCGTCGAGCGCGCCGCCGTGCCAGGTCCACAGGTCGTTCATGGCAGATGGATCCACATAAGCGCCGCGAGCAGGAGCAGGCTTTCGCTCACTTCGATGCCTGCGCCATGCCCGTCGCCCGAAATCCCGCCGATCGCGCGGCGAAGCCACAGGCCCCACAGGATGAGCACGAAAGGGGCAACCAGCAGCGAGCGCGATACCAGCGCCGCCGCGCCGAGCAGCAGCGCCCACAGCAGCAGGTCAACCGGCCGGACGACATTCCGGAATTTCGATCCCAGCCCCGTATGCAGTTCGGGGAGCCAGCGCGACCAGAGCAAGGGGCCGATGCGCGCGGCAAGGGCGGTGAGCGCGATCGCGATGAAGGCGTCCGCCGCGATCAGCCCGTGCAGCAGGACGAGCTTTGCCAGAAGCTGGAGCGCGATCGTCACGACCGCGAAGCTGCCGACATGCGGGTCCGCCAGGACGGCGAGCAGGCGCTCACGATCCTTGTGCGCGGCGCCGCGCGCATCGGCGATGTCGCCAAGTCCGTCGAGGTGCAGCGCGCCGGTGACGGCGACCCATAGCAGCAGCGCGGCGAATGCGCCGGTCCAATCGTCGATCCGTGCCCCCGCCCAGCCGCCCGCCGCGACGATGGCGCCGACGATCAGCCCGACGGCGGGAAACCAGCGCATCGAAGTCGCGAATTCCGCGCCCGATACCGCGATGCGCGGCGTCGGCAGCCGCGTCAGAAACTGGATCGCGACGATCAGCCCTTTCATGCGCGCAGCCCGGTGATCTGCGCGCTCGGCTCCGCGCCGGGCCAGACGTGCAGCGACAGCAGCGCCGCATAGGGCAGGTCGAACGACCAGAGCTGCGGCTGAGAAAAACCGCACAGCCGGTGCAGCGCCGCGCGGATCGCGCCGCCATGGGTGACGACCAGCGTCGGCCGCGGTTCGAGATCGCCGGTCGCCGCCGCGATGCGCCCGGCCAGCGCCGACCAGCGCTCGCCGCCGGGCGGCGGGCAGGCGTCGGGATCGTTCCAGAAGCGTCCCAGCGCATCGGCATCGAGCGTCGCCGCCGCCTTGCCGTCCCACGCCCCGAAATCGAGTTCGCGCCAGCGCGCGTCGATCGCGGGGGGCAGGCGATGCCGTTCACCGATCGCCGCCGCGGCGTCGGCGCAGCGGCGCAGGTCGGAGGTCACCAGCCGCTCGATGGTCAGCCCCTCGGCTTGCGCGACACAGGCGGCGATGCCGCCGGCGGTCGGCGCCCCGTCGGTGCGGCCCATCAGCAGCCCGGGCGTTTCGGGCGCGCCGTGGCGGAGCAGATGGAGCGCGAAGCCGGTCACAGCGATGCCGACACGGCCGCTTCGGCAAAGGTCGCCATTTCCCCGTGCGCGGCGAGCGCGGCGCGGATCACCCCGGCGGCGACCGCCGCCCCGCTGCCTTCGCCGAGCCTCATGTCGAGCGTGAGCAACGGCGAAAGGCCGAGTTTGGCGAGCAGCGCGGCATGGCCCGGTTCGGCCGAGCAATGGCCCGCAAGGCAATGCGCGGCGATATCGGGATTGTCGGCGGCGAGCGGCGCGAGCGCGGCGCAGCTGATGAAGCCGTCGAGCAGTACCGGAATGCCAAGCTGCCGCGCACGCAGCGCCGCCCCCGCCATCGCGGCAATCTCGCGCCCGCCGACGCGGCGCAGCGTCTCGAATGCCGAGTGCGCGGCATAGGCGTGGACCGCGAGGGCGCGTTCGACCACCGCGATCTTGCGCGCGATGCCCAGGTCGTCGATGCCGGTGCCCGGCCCCACCCAGCGCGTCACCCCGCCGTTGAAGGCGCGCGCGCACAGCGCGGCGGCGGCGGTCGTGTTTCCAATCCCCATCTCGCCGAGCAGGATCAGGTCGAGATCCGGCTCGACCGCGGCCGCGCCCGCGTTGAGCGCGTCGAGGCATTCGGTCGCGGTCATCGCCGGGGCGCGCGTGAAATCGGCGGTCGGGCGATCGAGATCGAGAGCGATCACGGTCAGTTCCAGACCAGCGGCGCTGGACAGCGCGTTGATCGCCGCGCCCCCGGCCTGAAAATTGGCAACCATCTGCGCGGTGACACTCGGCGGGAAGGCGCTGATCCCGTGCGCGACGATACCATGGTTGCCCGCAAAGATGGCGGCGCGGCCGCGGTCGATCCGCGGGCGTTCGCGTCGCTGCCAGCCCGCGAAAAAGATTGCGATCTCCTCGAGCCTGCCGAGCGATCCGGCGGGCTTCGTGAGTTCGCTCTGCCGCGCGGCTGCGGCGGCGCGGGCGGCGGCATCGGGCTGGCGCAGGTCGGCGAGCGCCGCCTCGAAATCGGCGATCGATGCAAAGGCGGTCATTCGGCGACAAACCCGGGCGGTGGCACACGGACGATGAAATGGCCCTTCACCCCGTCGGGCCAGTCGGCATAGGCGACCCGCCCCTCGGCACTCGCGGCGTGGCGCGCTGCATAGTCGAGGATCGCGCGCGCCGCGTCGGCATCGGGGGCGAAGCGGCCGAGGATATAGCCGACCTTGCCGGGTGCGCGGATATGGACGGTGCAATGATCCTTGCACGCGAACAGGCAGGGCATTTCCTCGACCGCGATTCCGTCATAGGCGCGGTCGTTCGTCGCAAGGTCGCGCAGCAGCGCGAACAGCCGCGCCCCGCCGCGTACGCCGGCCGCATCCTCACGCACATCGCCGCTGTGGCGGCAGGTGTTGCACGCGATGACGGCCGGCCCGTCGGCGGCGGGGCGCAGCATCGTCATGCGGCCTGCGCCGTGCGCGGAACGGCGCCGTCGCGATCGAGCCGGATGCCGGCGCGTTCGAGCAGGTGCTGCACCGCCATCAGCCCCGCAAAGATCGCGCCGTAACGCACGAACTGGCGCAGCAGCACCTCGGCCGAAAAGGCCGACCAGCCATGATCGAGCAGCGACACCCAGACGAAGATGCCGAGCTTGAAGCCGACGAAGGCGCCGACATAGGCGCCGCTCGCGCGCAGCACGCCATGCGCCTTGCCGAGAAGGCGGTTCGACACTTCGGACGCCAGCAGCGCCGTGACCGCTGCGGTGCCGAGCGCGACGGGCCAGATCATGCTCGCAGGCTCGGCCGGCATACCATGGGTGATGAAGGTCACCGCCTGCGCCGCGAACCAGGCGACGGCCATCAGGACCAGCCCGTCGCGCCGCGAGACCTGCGTCGCCGCAAGCGCAGCGAGCGACGGAAAGGGGGTTGCGCAGGCGAGCAGCAGCGAGGCGATAGTGCTCGACCCCGCCATGGTGCCGACCCAGATATTGCGCGCGAGCGCGCTCGAAGGCGTCGTCATACTCTTCTCCTCTGGCTGAAAATCGCGGCGCATCAGAAGCGCCCCCGGAAACCGGCGTAAAAGCTGTGACCGAGCGTGCCGTATCGGAACGCGGTCATATATTGCTCGTCGAAGACATTCTCGGCGCGCGCGAAGAAGCGGACATTGTCCGACAGACGATATTCGGCGCGCAGGTCGACGAGCGTATAGTCGTCGAGGCGCGTCGTGTTCGCCGCATTGTCGAAGCTCGCCCCCGACCAGCGCAGTGCGGCGCCGAGGTCGAGCCCGAAGGGCAGCGCATAGCTGACCGACGCATTGGCGGCATGGCGCGGGCGTCGCGGCAGCGTCTTGCCGAAATTGGCGGTGCCCGGCGAGCGGTCCTCGGCGACGATCCAGCTGTAATTGCCGTCGAGCGTCAGTCCGCCGAGCCTGAGTGCCCCCGACGCTTCGACGCCATGCGCCTCGCCGCGCGAGACGTTCGAGTAGAAACCCGACCGCCGCACCGACGGGCTGCCCGGGACGAAGCACAAAGGGTTGGTCGAGGCCGAGGTGCAGCTGTTGAAGATGATCTGGTTCGTCGTGGTGCGATCGAACCAGGTCGCGCCGACGACCAGCTTGCTGTCCCACAGATGCTGTTCGACGCCGACTTCCCAGCCTTTGGCCTGTTCGGGATCGAGCGCGACATTCCCATATTCGCTGAACAACTGGTACAGCGTCGGCGCCTTGAACCCCTCGCCATAGCTGGCGCGAATGATGGTGCCGGTGGAGAGGCGCCACACGCCGCCCGCCGCGAACAGCGTCTGCCCGCCGTAGCGATCATGATCGTCGTAGCGCACGCCGCCGTTGAGCGTCAGCCCGTCGATCGGTTCGACGCTGAGCTGGCCATAGGCGCTGGTGATTTCGGCGCCGCCGGTCGCGAAGGCCGGGACCGGCGTTGCGAGCGATGCCGCGAGCGAGCGGCTGCGGAAATCCGATCGCTCGTTCTCGATCCCGAAGATCGTCGTGATGCCGCGCGCGATGTCGAAGCTGCCCTGATATTCCCAGCGCTTGTTCTGGCCTTCGGATTCGAAGCTCAGGTTCCGGGCGCGCGTCGGGTTGAGATTGTCGCGCGCCGTCTCGGTCTGCGAATAGGCGATGCGGTTGCGCAAACGGCCCTGCAGCAGGTCAAAGTTCAGCCCGGCATAGCCGAGCCATTCCTTGTTGAGCCCGTAATCGAGCGTGTCGCCGCTGGTCGAATCGAAGTCGAAGCGCGCCGACGAATAATGGCCACGCACATCGACGCTGACATTGTCGGCAAGGTCGAGCGTCGCGCGGCCGGTCAGGCTGTTGTTGCGATAGCCGTCCTTTTCGGTTCCGCCGAACGACGCGGCATAGGCCGAAATGCCGTCGGTGTGGAACGTCTGCCCGCCGATGCGCCAGCTCAGCGGACCGGTGCGGCCGCCGATCGCGGCGCGCGCGCTCACCGTCTCGCGCGATCCGGCCTCGATGTCGAAGCTGCCTTCGAGCGGCTTCTGCGGCCGGGCCGAGACGATGTTGACGACGCCGCCGATCGCCTGACTGCCCCACAGGATCGACTGGGGACCGCGCAATATCTCGATGCGTTCGGAATCGCCGACGAGCAGGTTGGCGAAATTATAGCCGCCGCCGGCCGAGGCCGGATCGTTCATCTTGACCCCGTCGATGACGACGACGGTGTGGTCGGATTCGGCGCCGCGAATGCGCAGCGAGGTCGACGTGCCATAGCCGCCGTTGCGCGACACGGTGATGCCCGGCGTGCGGAGCAGCAATTCGGTCGCGCCGATGTCCTGCGACCGGTCGATCGCCGCCTTGTCGAGCACGGTGATCGTCGCGGGAACCTCGTCGAGCGCGACCGGCGCGCGCGTTGCGGTGACGACGATGCTGTCCGCCTCCGCCGCGACGGCGTTGGCCGCCTCTTCGGCATGGGCGGGCAGGGCGGCAGCGAGCGCTGCCAGGGAAATCGAACTTTGAACGACAAATTTGAACATAGGGTACCCCATCGACAAGACCGCTTGGTCGCGGGGTCGATGGCGATGGACCCTTTTTGGGCGCACGACATCGGCCCGCGCGGCCGCGCGGTCACCTTTGTCGTCTGTCGGGTTCACCCCCGTCCGCCCGGCACACCCTGTCCGCGCGAAAGACGACGGCGACGGGCAGGTCTCCTGGCTCGCGGGTCGACGCCGGTTCGGGCCGCCTTCTCAGGACCGGATGGTCCCAATGGCATATGGCCCGATGGCTCTCCGCTTACAGTTGCAGGGGCAGCCGGGGTTTCGCACCCCATTCCCTTTCAATCCCCTTTCGGGGAACCTGTCGCGACGCGCTCGTTAGGCGGATCGTCTCAGGCGATCAAGTGAAAGAAGCTGCCCGTCACCTGGCCGGCGCGGTGACCGGCGGGGCCGAGGTCGCGGCCCGCCGCGTCGGCCAGCCGCGCGAAGGGAGCGCCCTCGTCGCCCGACACGATCGTGGCGTGATGATATTCATGCCCCCACAAGGGCGTATCGGCATCGGCGAAGCGCGTCGGGGCGAACAGCCGCGCCTGCCGGTAACCGAGCGACATCTTGCGCTTGGCAAAGCTGGTCTCGACGGGCAGCAGTCCCGCCATCGCATGCGCAGCGCCGTCGGCATCGATCAGCGAGCGGCCGAGCAGCATATAGCCGCCGCATTCGCCATGCACCGGCGCGCGCGCCGCAAAGGCACGCAGCCCGGCCATCAGGCGCGCGTTGCCGGCGAGGCGCCCCGCATGAAGTTCGGGGTAGCCGCCCGGCAGCCAGCAGGCGTCGCAATCGGACGGCGGCGCTTCGTCGGCGAGCGGCGAGAAGGGGATGATCTCGGCCCCCGCCGCGCGCCACCAGGCGGCAAGGTGCAGATAGAAAAAGGCAAAAGCGTCGTCGTCGGCGAGCGCGATCCGCTGGCCTGGCGGACGGAGCCGCGGCGGGACAGCAGGCGCGGGGATGGTCGGACGCGCTGCCGCGCGGATCGCCGTCAGGTCGCAGTCGCGTGCGACGATGGCCGCAATCGCATCGATCCGCGCGTCGAGCGCGCCGTCCTCGCGCGCCTGCACCAGCCCGAGGTGGCGCGAGGCGACCGCCAGCGTCGCCTCGCGGCGGATCATGCCGAGCAGCGGCAGGTCGAGCGCAGCAAAGCCTTCGGCGATCATCGCCGCGTGGCGGTCGCTCGCGACGCGGTTGACGATGGCCCCCGCGATCGGCGGGGCGCCCGGAAAGCGCGCCAGCCCATGCGCGACCGCGGCGATGCTTTGCCCCGCGCCCTCGGCATCGACGACGAGCAGCACCGGCCAGCCGGTCAGCGCCGCGACTGCCGCGCCGCTGCTGTGCGAGCCCGCCCCGTCATAAAGCCCCATCGCCGTCTCGGCGATCAGCAGGTCGGCCCCCTCTGCCTGTTCAGCCGCCAGTCCGCGCAGGATGTCGGGGGCCATGGCAAAGCCGTCGAGATTGATCGACGGCCGCCGGGTGGCGGCGGCATGAAAGCCCGGGTCGATATAGTCGGGACCGCATTTCGCCGCGGCGACGCGAAGTCCCGCCGACAGAAAGGCGCGCTGCAACCCGATGGTGACGAGCGTCTTGCCGGCGCCCGATCGCGGCGCCGCGACCAGCAGGCCGGGCGCGAGCGAGGGGGTCAAAATTCGATGCCCCGCTGCGCCTTTACCCCCGACCGGAACGGATGCTTGACCTGCACCATCTCGGTAACGAGGTCGGCGGCCTCGATCAGCGCGTCGGGCGCGTTGCGGCCGGTGACGATGACATGTTTCATCGCGTCGCGGTCGATCAGGCCCGCGACCACCTCGTCGAGCGGCAGATATTCATAACGCAGCACGATGTTGAGTTCGTCGGCGACGACCATCGCGATGTCGGGGTCGGCGATCATCCTTTTGACCTCCTCCCATCCGGCGCGCGCCCAGGCGATATCGCGGGCGCGGTCCTGCGTATCCCAGGTAAAGCCTTCGCCCATCACCTTGTGCTCGACCTGCCCCGGAAAGGCCGAATAGACCGCCTTTTCGCCGGTCGCCCAGCCGCCCTTGATGAACTGGACGATGCCGACCTTCATCCCGTGGCCCAGCGCGCGGCATACCATGCCAAAGGCGGCGGTGGACTTGCCCTTGCCCTTGCCGGTGTGGACGATCAGCAGGCCCTTTTCCTGTACCTTGTCGGCCATGATCTTGGCTTTCGCCGCCTGCCGCTTGCGCGCTTTTTCATTATGGCGTTCGTTGATCTCGTCTTCGGTCATCACTTCCTCCGGGCACGACGTCGCTCTGGCGCGGCGCCGACCGGCACCGCACCGCTGATTTTCGTCGCCCGAACGGGATGATCCGTGCCATGGCCTTTCCCTGGACCGCGGCTACGAGCGACCCGCACCGGCAGGTCTCCTGGCTCGCGGGTCGTCGCTTGACGCACGCCTTCCCGGGCTGGCCCAGTGGCTGCCCGGACGATCGTCCGGGCCCGTGCATCGCGCTCGCCGCTTACAGTTGCAGGGACAGCCATGGATTCGGCCAGGCGGCCTCACCATATTCCCTATTATGCCCTTACGGGCACCGGTGCGGTGTTTTGAAGGCCGAAGCCCTCGGGACTCGCCAATAGCGCGGTCCCCAGGTTTGGCAAAGGGTCGGAGCGGTCTAGCCGGCGCGGGAATTCGCCAAGGGCTTTCGGTCCGCTATCGGCCGATCGCCAACCTCAAATCGCGCGGTCGATCGCCGCGCCCGGTGCATCGCGCAGAATGATGTCGGCGCCGCGCCAGGCCATCGCCATCGTCGGGCCATTGGTGTTACCGGACGGGATCGCCGGCATGATCGACGTGTCGATCACCCGCAGCCCCTCCACCCCGCGCACGCGCAGGGCCGGATCGACGACCGAGGCGTCGTCCTTGCCCATGCGGCAGCTGCCCACCGCATGATAGCCGCAGGTGCCGAACCGGTCATAGGCGTCGAGAATCTCGGCATCGGTCGCGAATGCCGGCCCCGGCATCGTCTCCTCGGCGATCATCGCGGCGAGCGGCGCCTGCGCTGCATAGTCGCGCATCACGCGCACCGCGCCCGCCATCGCGGCGCGATCCTCTTCGGTGTCGCGGTAATTGGGCTTGAAGCGCGCCGCCGCTTCGGGATCGCGTGTCGCGATATGGATGCTGCCGCGCGAGGTCGGGCGCAGCGGATAGACCACCGCGTTGATCCCGGGATGCTTTTCGAGCGCGGTGCGCTGCTTTTCCATGTCGAAGCTGAAAGGGGCGATCAGCATCTGGACGTCGGGGCGGTTGAGTCCCGGGCGCGACTTGAACCAGCCGCCGATCTCATAGGCGGCCGCCGACATCGGGCCGTCGCCGGTGAGATAATAGCGCAGCGTTGCGAGCAGCAGGCGCCAGCCGCCGAAGACGCGGTTCTGCGACAGCGCCGCGCTGGTCAGCTTCCATTGCATGATGATGCCGCGATGTTCGATCAGCCCTTCGCCGACCTCGGGATTATGATGCACCAGCGGGATACCGAGCGCGGCGAGGCGGCTCGCATCGCCGACCCCCGATCGTTCGAGGATCGCCGGGCTCGCCATCGCGCCGCCGCACAGGATTACCTCATGTTTCGCCTCGATCCGCTCACGTGCGCCATTGTGAACGACCTCGACCCCGACCGCGCGCGTGTCGTCGAAGAGGATGCGGTCGACGGTGCGGTCGGTCAGCACGGTGAGGTTGGGGCGCTTCTCGGCGGGGCGCAGAAAGGCTTGTGCCGCGCTCTGGCGCTTGCCCTTGAAGATGGTGCGCGGGGTATAGCCGATCGCGACCTGATCGTCGGGGGCGTTGATGTCGGGCTTGTTCGTCCAGCCCATCGCTTCGCCCGCCGCGACCTGCGCGTCCGAAATCGGCAGGCGCTGCGTCGGCATCGATATCTTCATCGGCCCCGCATGCCCACGTGTTTCGGCGCCGCCGAGTTCGTGATTCTCGAACGCGCGATAGGCCGCGCCGATATGCTCCCAGCTCCAGTCGTTGCTCGACTGCTCGGCGATCGCGTCGAAATCGGCGGGCTGGCCGCGCACATACATCATCCCGTTGACCGACGACGATCCGCCGAGCACGCGCCCGCGCACCCAGGCTTCGGACTGGCCCGCGGTCGATGCCTCGGGCTCGCTCATATGCACCCACAGATGCTTGGGATCCTGCATCACCTTGGCGAGTCCCTTGGGCATCGAGATAAAGGGATGGCGGTCGCGCGGCCCCGCTTCGATCAGCGCGATCTTCACATGCGGATTCTCCGACAGGCGATACGCCAATACGCATCCCGCCGCGCCCGCGCCGCAGATAATATAGTCGAAGTCCATGCCGCATTCCCCTCGATTTCGGCCGTTTTTGCGGCACTCTTGATCGCGTCATAAAAAACTATTGTTATTAGGTAAAGGGTAGAATAGGCTGAAGCCAACGAAAAGGAGAGGATCTGCGATATGGGTGAAGTTAGCGAAATTACGCGCCCCGCCCGCAAACTCACGACGCTCGCCGACCTGACGCCGAGCCAGATCGAGGCGATCCGCAAGATCCCCGCCGAAAAGGATGCGGTGGTCGTCCCCTTTGGCGCGACGCGCCCCAATGAAATCTTCACCGGACAGGAGCGCTTTGATCGCGAACAGGAGCGGATCTTCCGCCGCTTTCCGGTCCCCGTCACCTGCTCGGCGCTGCTCGAACCCGGCAGCATCGTTGCCAACGACAGCTATGGTTTTCCGATGCTCGTCTCGCGCACCCGCGACGGTACGATCAAGGCCTTCGTCAACGCGTGCCAGCACAAGGGATCGAAGATCATCGAGGATTGCGCGGTCCACAAGCAGGGGCGGATGACCTGTCCCTATCACGCCTGGACCTATGGCATCGACGGCAAGCTGATCGGCGTGTCGCGCAGCGAAGCCTTTCAGGGACTCGACAAGAGCCAGCGCGGGCTGATCGAACTCGAGACGCGCGAATGGGGCGGGCTCGTCTACGTCCAATTGAACCGCGACATCCCCGCCGACTGGTCGAACCTGTCGCAGCAGGTTGCCGACGATTTCGACGCGCTAGGTATCGGATCGGCGCATGTCTATGGCCGCAAGACCTTTGACCTCAAGGCGAACTGGAAGGTCGTGCTCGAGCCTTTCCTTGAGGGCTATCACGTCCAGCGGCTCCACGCGGCGTCGATAGGCGACCGCTTCCAGGACGCGCCGAACATCGTCGACATGTTCGGGCCGAGCATCCGCCAGGTGTCGGGGCGCATCGGCTACGTCCCCGAAATGCTCGACGAGGACCCGGAAGCGAATGTCCACAAGCTGGTAACCCACGCCTATACGGCGTTTCCCAACTGCGTCGTAGTGACGAGCCAATATTATACGAGCGTGATGCTGCTGATGCCGCGCGCGGCCGACCGCACCGTCGTCGAATATTTCATGCTGACGCCCGAAGCCGCGACGACGCCCAAGGCCGAAGAGGTCTTCGCGCGCTCCTATGAACTCATCCTCAGCGTCTTCGGCGGCGAGGATTTTCGCGCCGCGGAGATCAGCCAGCAGGGTCTCAATGCGGGCGTGCCCGAAGAAACGATCTATTGCGGGCTCGAGACCAATATCATCCGCTATTATGAAGCGATCGAAGCACTGCTGTAACGGACGAACCGGCAACAGACCGGACGGAGAGGGACTGAATGGCGCAGACTTTGCCGGGCGCAATGGATTGGTGGGCGCGGATGCGGCCCGGGCAGCCCGCGGTGGTGCTCGGCGGCGACCGGCTGAGCTTTGCCGACTATAAGCTGTGGTCGGACCGCGTCGCGGCCATGCTCGAGGCCGACGGGTTGCAACCCGGCGACCGCGTCGCGATCTGTTCGACCAACAGCCTTGCCTATTGCGCGCTGATCATGGGGATCATCCGCGCGGGCGGCATCGTCAATCCGGTCAATTTCCGTTTCACCCCGCGCGAGATTCGCGAGCTTTGCGAAACCACCGAGCCGCGCTTCGCCTTCGCCGCGCCCGAGTTCGCCGCCAATGTCGAGGCGGCGGGGCTGACCCAGCGTCCGATGGCTCAGATCGAGGCGCTGCGCCATGCCGCGCCCGCCCTGCCCGCGCATGATCCGGTGCCGGATGCGCCGGTGGTCATCATCGCGACGAGCGGATCGACCGCCAAGCCCAAGGGCGTCGTCTTTACCAACCGCTCGATGACCGCCTATGCCGCCTGCTGGGCGGTCGAGGAGATCGCGTCGTCGCCGGGCTCGCGCGTCATCACCCTCGCGCCGCTCAATACCTCGGCGGGCTTCGTCCAGCTGGTCCATTATACCGTGCAGGGCTGCACCGTTTACATGGAGCCGGCCTTTGCCCCCGATGCGATCCTGCAACTGATCCAGGACGAAAAGATCAGCTGTTTCGGCGGCGTCCCGACCTTCTTCGAGGCGATCACGCGCTGTCCGGGCTTCGCCGATGCCGACCTGTCGTCGATCCGCCTCGCGACCGCGGGCGGCGCGCGCGTGAGCCGGCAATTGCTCGACACCTGGAAGGCGAAGGGCATCACGATCCGGCAAATCTATGGCCAGACCGAAGTCGGCGGCAATGCCACGATGATGCCCGAGCATCTGGCGATCGAAGAGCCCGAGAAGTGCGGTTGGGGCGGCGTTTTCATGGATTTGCGTGTCGTGCGCGCCGATGGCAGCGATTGCGACCCTGGCGAGCCGGGCGAAATCCTGATGCGCTCGCCCGGCATGATGCAGGGCTATTGGCGCAACCCCGAGGAGACGGCGAAGGCGATCCGCGATGGCTGGCTCCATTCGGGCGACATCGGCACGCTCGACGAACGCGGCCTCCTGACTTTCGTCGACCGGATGAAGGATCTGATCATCTCGGGCGGCCTCAACATCTCGGCGGCCGAAGTCGAGCGCGTGGTTTGCGAGTTTCCCGGCGTGATCGAGGCGCTGGCGATTGCGGCGCCCGACGAGAAGTTCGGCGAGACGCCCTTCGTCGTCTATCACGGCCCCGCCGAGGTCGACGTCGCGGCGTTGATCGCCCACTGCAACACCAATCTCTCCAATTACAAGGTGCCGCGCTACGTCGCTTTCTCCGCCGATCCGTTGCCGCGCCTTGCCACCGGAAAATTGTCGAAACCCGCAGTGCGCGAGGCCTATGCCGGCGCCCATGCCATGATGGAGCGTGTACGATGACCGCCGCCCAACTCGCAGCCGCGCCGGTGCCGCCGCATATCCCGGCGCATCTGGTGTTCGATTTCGACATCTATGCCGACCCGCGCATCGGCGAGGATGTGCACGGTACATACGCCGCCGCGCTCTCGGACGCGCCAGACATCTTCTGGAGCCGGCTCAACGGCGGGCACTGGATCGTCAAGAGCTTCGACGCGATCAGCCAGGTGGTGCTCGATCCCGAGCATTTTTCGGTGCGCGAGATGCAGATCCCGCGGGTCGAAAACCCGCCCTTTTTCATCCCGCTGAGCCTCGATCCGCCCGAGAACCTGCCCTATCGGCGTGCGATGATGCCGATGTTCGGACCGGCGGCGATCAAGGCACTCGAACCGCGCATCCGCGAATGGGCGGCCGAGTTCGTCGAGGCCGTAGCCGCCAGGGGGGCATGCGATTTCCAGTCCGATGTGTCGAAGACATTCCCGGTCAGCGTCTTCATGGAGCTGATGGGCATGGACCTGTCGCGCCTCCAGGACTTCCGCCATCTGGCAGAGGCGTTTTTCTCGGCGCAGAACGACGAGGCCGAAATGGGCCGGCTGAGCGCCGCGATCCTCGGCGAGATGAAGGCGCTGATCGAGGCAAAGCGTGCGGCGCCGGACGACAAGTTGATGTCGCACTTCATCACCGTCGATATCGACGGCCGGACGATGAGCGACGACGAGATTCTCGCGATGAGCTTCGTGCTCTTCCTCGGCGGCATGGATACGGTGACCAACGTCACCGGCTTCGCCTTCCAGCAACTCGCGCAGATGCCGGAAGTGCAGGCGCGGCTCGCCGCCGACCCGTCGCTGATCCCCGCCTTCGCCGACGAGGCGGTGCGGCTTTACGGCGTCGTCAACACCCCGCGACTGGTAGTGCAGGACCAGCAGATCGGCGAGGCGCAGTTCCGCGAGGGCGAGATGGTACTGAATGTCCTGTGCCTCGGCAGCCGCGACCCCGCCAAGTTCGAGAACCCCAATATCTTCGATCTCGACCGCAAGAAGACCGCGCACCTGACCTTTTCGTCGGGACCGCATCTGTGCGTCGGCCATGTGCTCGGCCGCGCCGAGTTGCGTATCCTGACCGAGGAATGGGTGAAGCGCATCCCGGCCTTTCGCGCGACCCCCGGCGAGCGCCACGCTTTCCGTATCGGCACGGTGATGGCGCTTGAAGCGCTGCCGATCGAATGGGACGTCGCGGGCTGATCCTAGTCGGCGTCGCCGAGCGGCGCGCCGATCGTTTCGGTGCCAAGGCGTCGCCGCACGCCGACGAGGAACATGCGCAGCGCTTCGACGAACATCTCCTCGTCGCCGAACGGATTGTCGTCCACTGCCTTGGCGAAATTCGGATATTTAGTTGCATCGACCGGCGGGATCACCGGGATACCGCGGACCTGCGCCGACGCCTCGAACAGCGCGGTGCCGAAGGTGTATTTCTCGATCGCGTCGATCACCGTGAGGTGGATCGACGGCGGGTAGGGCTCTTCGGATGCCGCGCGCTCATAAGCGGCGAGCAACAGATGTCGCGGGAAATAGCGCAGCATCAGCGGCGCGGCATTGGGGTGCTTGAGCAGGGTACGGCGGGTGACGACGCAACGCGCGATAATCTGTTCTTCAAAGGACAGGGCAGGGTCGTTGACGGTCGGGATGCGCACAAACATCATGCGCGCGACTTCCTGAAGCAGCTCCGACTTATCCTTGAAATGATGATAGAGCGAGGGCGGACGCACCCCCAGCTTTTGCGCGACGAGGTTGAGGCTCAATTCCTCGAGCCCGACCTCGTCGATAACGTCGAGCGCGGCTTCGGCTGCATTCGCGCGTGATATCAGTGGTTTGGATGGCCGTGCCAAAGAAATATGTCCCCTTGCCCAAATTGCTCATGGCAGCGCGGCGCGGCGAGTGCCAGTGCAAAAAGCTGCCGCTTGCCGCAGCGTGTTCAATCTATTGACGTTAGATAAACTCGGGGTCATTGTCGAGAGTGAGGAGAGCGGGTTCATGACGGAGCGTGTGTTACGCCAGGTTTTTGTGTCTGCCGATGGCGTCCAGCTGGTCGGGGATCGCGGCGGTTCGCCGGACGCGCCCTGCGTCATCCTGCTCCACGGCGGCGGGCAGACGCGGCATAGCTGGAGCCGCGCGGTCGATAGCCTGTTGGCCGCCGGATTGCAGGTGATCAATTTCGATGCGCGCGGTCATGGAGACAGCGACTGGTCGCCGGCGGGCGCCTATGCGCTGAGCGACCGGGCGGCCGATCTGCGCGCCGTGGCTGCCGACTTGCGCGTCCCGTTCGTCCTTGTCGGGGCCTCGCTCGGCGGTGCGACCGCGATCCAGGCGGTGCACGAAGGGCTGCGGCCGGCGGGTGTCGTGCTCGTCGATATCGTGCCCGAGCCTGACCCGCGCGGCATCGAGCGCATCGTCGGTTTCATGCACGGGCACAAGGGCGGTTTCGCGAGCGTCGACGAGGCGGCGGCGGCGGTTGCGGCCTATAATCCGCAGCGCGCGCGGCCATCGGACACCAGCGGGCTGATGAAGAATCTGCGTCCGCGCGACGACGGCCGGCTCTATTGGCATTGGGACCCGCGGATCCTCGACACCGCGCCGACGACGCATCATATCGTCGTCGAACGAGCGACCGAGACGCTCGGTGACCTGGTCGAAATGCCGGTGCTGCTCGTCCGCGGGCTGTCGAGCGACGTGGTGAGCGAGGCGGGAATCGCGGCGTTCCGGCGGCAGGTGCCGCGGCTCGAAATCCTAGACGTGGCGGGTGCGGGGCATATGGTCGCGGGCGACCGCAACGATGCCTTCAACGATGGCGTGATCGCCTTTGCAAAGCGATTGCTGATGCCGGCGCTGTAGCGCCGATTTTTGCCATAACTTACTGATTACAAGACGGATAATCCAAAACCTTATGGCGTTAAATTTGCGATTGACTTTAAATCTAATGACTGTAGGTTAACTCTCAAGGCCGCAGCTGACGGTCTGATCTTTTTGGGAGGAGACGGTCATGGATCGCACGCTTTCGCGTCCTGCAATTCGCTACGCTTGCCTGGCATCGGTTATCGCGTTCGCGGCGCTTGCTGCGCCCGCTTCTGCGCAGGACGCGCCCGCCCCGCCGCCTCCCGCCGATGAAGCCAATGCCGGCGGCGACGCCGAAATCATCGTCACCGCCCGCCGACGCGACGAACGCCTGATCGACGCCCCCGTCGCGATCACCGCGCTCGGCGGTGCAGCACTCGACAATTACGCGGTCACCGACTTCAACGACATCGCGCAGCTCGTGCCCACGATGGTCGCGGGCAAGGCGGCTTCGGGTTCGTCGGCCAGCATCTTCCTGCGCGGCGTCGGATCGACCGCGCTCAGCGCCGGTTTCGACCAGTCGGTGTCCTTCGTCGTCGATGGCATGCCGATGAGCCGCGGCCGCGAGATCGGGCTCAGCCAATATGACGTCCAGCGGGTCGAGGTGCTCAAGGGCCCGCAGGCCTTGTTCTTCGGCAAGAATGCGACCGCGGGGTTGATCGCGGTCACCACCAACAATCCGCGCGACGTGTTCGAGGCGGGCTTCAAGGCAGGCTATGGCTTCGAGGCGCAGGAAAAATATGGCGAGGGCTATATTTCGGGTCCGCTTGCCGACGGGCTGCGCGCGCGTCTGGCCTTCCGCGTCTCGGACAGCGAGGGCGCCTTCACCAATACGGCCGCCGAAACCTATATCGATCCGTTCGGGCTGCAGCGCCACCGCAACAGCAAGAATCGCGGCTTTGGCCGGACTTATAGCGGCCGCGCGACGATCGAATGGGACGCGACCGACAATCTGAGCTTCCAGGTCAAGAGCGGCTATACCGACCAGAAGGACGGCGGCCCGACCGACATCATCGAACGCATCTGTGGCGGTGGCCGTACCGTGCCCTTCGCCGCGAACGGCATCCCGCCGAGCCCCAATGCCGATTGTGCGATTAACGGCCGGTCGGACAGCTCGACGATCCCTGTCGAGGTGGCGAACCTCAATTACCGCTACGCCGGCGACGGGCACATGTATTCGCGGCTGAAATCGGGCTTCGGCATCCTTACGGCGAAGCTTGAAAGTGACGTCTTCGACGTCACCTCGATCACCTCCTATTATCGCTTCAAGCAGACCGACCTCAACAATGTGTCGGGCGAGGCCTATCCGGCGACCTTCTCGCAGCTCGCCGATTATCGCCAGACGTCAGAGGAACTGCGCTTCCAGTCGAAGTGGGACGGTCCGGTCAATGTGCTGTTCGGGCTGTTCGCGTCGAGCAACAAGTTCATTTTCAACACCGACGCATACATCTTCCCGCTTCCCGCAGTCGCGGCGAGCACGACCTATGTCACCTTCAAGCGCGACAACGGCTTCACTGGCAGCTCGATGTCGGCGTTCGGCGAAGTCACCGCGAACCTGTCCGATGCGATCGAACTCGCGGCGGGCGCGCGCTACAGCTATGAATCGCGTGACAGCTTCCAGGCCTCGCTCGCCGCCAATCCGGTGTTCGGCGCGGCCTTCCCGGGCGGGCTGCGGCTCGATGACCGGTATCGCGAGTCCGACGTCTCGCCGCAGGTGACCTTGCGTTACAAGCCGTCGCGCGACCTGACCTTTTATGCGGCCTATAAGGAAGGCTTCAAATCGGGCGGGTTCAATATCTCGCAGACGCTGACACCGGCGGCGACGGTGGCGGCCGGCCAGTTCGGCGCCGAGCGCGCGCGCGGCGGCGAAGTTGGTGCGCGCGCGATCCTGATGAATGGCGCGCTGTCGCTCAACGCCACGGCCTATTACTACGACTATCTCGACCTGCAGGTGCAGAATTTCGATCCGGTCACCATCGGTCAGGTCGTGGCGAATGCCGGTACGCTGCGCGTCAAGGGTATCGAGGGTGATTTCAACTGGCGTTCGGGCGGCTTCTCGCTGCGCGGCGCGGCGGCCTTCAACGATGCGACCTACAAGGATTATGTCGGCCAATGCTATGGCGGCCAGACGATCGCGCAGGGGTGCAACCTGCTTGCGCCCGCACCCGGGGCCGCCTTTACCAGCCAGGATTATGACGGGCTGACGCCGCCCAAGGCGCCGCGCTTCGCGGGACGCCTTGGCGCGAGCTACGAACTCGAACTGTCGGACTCGGGCATGCGGCTCGAGGCGTCGGGCGACATGAGCTATTCGTCCAAATATAATTTCTCGGACACGCTGCGCCCCGACGCGATCCAGCCGAGCTTCACCAAGTTCGACGCATCGCTGCGGCTGAAGGGGCCCGACGACCGCTGGACGCTGGCGCTGATCGGCCGCAACCTCAGCAACAAGTTCGTTGTCACCGGCGGGTCGGAAATTCCCTTCACCGGTGGCACCGGGACCGGCACCGCCGGGCCGGGCGTGCTGAGCGACCTGTCGGCCTTCGTCGACAATCCGCGCGAATTCTACATCGAAGCGTCCGTGAAATTCTGATGCGCGGTCGCGTTTCGCGCGACGCAAGACGGGACCCGGCACCGCGCAAGCGGGCCGGGTTCATGTTGCTGGCGCTGCTCGGTTCAGCGGTTCCGGCAGCGGCCATGCCGTCCGACGTCGGCGATGGCGGGGTGCCGACCTTCTACAACTGGTCCGGCGCCTTGCCGGGCGAGGCGGGCGTGGTGCTCGCGGAAGAGCCGCTGCCTGCGGAGTTTTCGGTCGCGGCGGCGGGAAAAGCCGTGCGCATCCTCTACACCGCGCGCGACGGCATCCGCGACAAGGGCGTCGTGCCCGTTTCGGCGGCGCTGTTCCTGCCGCGTGGCGCGCCGCCGAAGGGCGGCTGGCCGGTGATGGCATGGGCGCACGGTACGACCGGCATCGCCGACATCTGCGCGCCGTCGGCGCGATCGCGCGGCGAACGCGACAGCCGCTACATCGCAAGCTGGCTCGACGCGGGTTTCGCGGTGGTCGCCAGCGACTATCAGGGGCTCGGCACGCCGGGTATCCATCCCTATTCCAACTATCGCGCGAGTTCGTACAGCCTGCTCGACAGCGCGCGGGCGATCATCGGCGCGCGCTATGGCGCGGCGAACAATGTTGTCCTTGTCGGGCAATCGCAGGGGGCCGGGACCGTCGTTGCCGCGGCCGGCTACGCACCACTTTATGCGCCTGACCTGCAGGTGCGCGGCGTCGTCGCGACCGGCGCGCCCAATCTGTCGCGCGCCGCGATCGAGAGCGGGCTTGCATCGAGCGCGACCGACGTGATGGTCACCGGCGCCTATGCGATGATCGGCTATGAAATGGCGCGCATGCATGCAGGCCTCGATGTCGATGCGGTATTTACCGAGCAGGGGCGCGAGATAGAAGCGATGGTCGGTTCGGCGTGTCTGCCCGAGTTGATGAAAGCTGCTGCCGCACGCGAACTCGATCCGGCGAAGGCGTTTCGGCCCGGTATGCTCAAGCGGCTCTGGGACACTGATATCGACCTGCGTTCCTTCCCGACGCTCGACCTGACCTCGCCGGTCTTTTTCGGCATCGGAGCGGCCGATACCGCGGCGCTGCCGATGACGACGCTGACCTTGGTCAACGACCTGTGCAGCCGCGGCAATATCGTCGAGGCGCATATCTACAAGGACAAGGATCATTCGGGCGTGGTGAACGCGGCCGCCGCCGATGCGATCACCTTTGCCAAGGCGGCGATCGCGGGGCGCCCGATCGCCGCGACCTGCAAGCCTTAGTCGATCAGCGTCCTTCGTCGGTCGCGGTGCGCCGGTGTACGGTCATCGCGAGCAGGATCAGTCCGACGGTCAGCGGCAGCATGACGAGCGCGAGCAGCGACAGGCTCTGGCGCAGGGAATCGTCGCCGGTGAAGACCGAGTCGGACATCCACGCCGACAGCGCGGGGCCGCAGGTGAGGCCGACGAGATTGCCGACGAGCACATAGAGCGAGGTGATCTTCGCCCGCATGCGCGGCGGCGCGATATGCTGGATGATGAGCACCGCGAGCCCGCCCGCGGCGCCATAACCGAAGGTGGCGACGGCGATGATCGCGACGGCGCCCTCGATGTCGCTGGCGAGCAGGAAGGCCGCGACCGCAGCGTGGCCGATACCAAGACCGACCGCAAGCGCGAGGACGGCGAGTTCGGCGCGGTCGCGTTTCATCGCCCAGGCACTGATCGCGGGCCAGAAAAAGGCGGCGAGGGCGGCCGCGATCACGCCGACGAAACCGAATATCGCGCCGGCCTCGGCAACGGTCTGGCCATAGCTGCGCGTCAGCATCGTCGCGGTCCAGGCGATGAAGCTGTAGCTCGCGAGCGCCGAAACGCCGAAGCTGAGATAGAAGGGCAGGTAGAAGCGCCAGTTGCGGGCCAGATAGTCGAAGGCGACCGCGATGCTGCTCTGGTCGGCCTGACCGGGTTCCTCGATCCGTGCAGGCTCGGCGACGGTCAGCAGCCACAGCGGGCCGAGCAACAGGCCGGGTACGCCGACGATGACGAGCGTCAGCCGCCATGGACTTAGCCCAAGATCTGGCGAAAGGATTGTGGCCAGCTCGAAAGCCCAGGCGCCGATCAGGAAGGCGCCCGACGCCATCAGGGTCGAGACCGCCATGAACAGCCCGATCGGCAGCGCGCGCTTTTCGGGCGGGAACAGGTCGGCGACGATCGACACGGTCGCGGGGACAAGCACCGCCTCGCCGATCGCGACCCCGGCGCGCGTCGCGAGCAATATCTCGAAATTGGGCGCGAAGCCCGAGGCGACGGTCGACAGGCTCCAGACGATCACTCCGATGCCGACGATCCGCACGCGCGTGCCGCGGTCAATCAGATAGGCGACGGGAACGCCCGACAGCGCATAGAGCAGTCCAAAGCCGAGTCCGATGAGCAGGCCGATCGCGGTCGCGTCGATGCCCATGTCCTTGATGATCGGATCGGCGAGCAACGCGATGATATAGCGGTCGAGATAGGAGAGCGCCGCGATGAGGCAGAGCAGCCCGGCGACGTACCAGGCGCGGCTTGAGCTCGGCCATATTGTGGGCGTCATGCCGCGCAAATCTCCACCGGGAAGCCCTCTAGCCAGCTCATGCCCGACACCTGCTCGGCCTGATCGGGGGTGGCGGGCGTGATTTCGTTGAGGTTGCGCCCGGGCTGGGCATTGGCGCCCTGCCAGCCGCCGCGATGACCCCAGCCGTGCGGATAGGCGACGCAGCCCCGACGGACTTCGTCGGTCACCTCGGCGACCACTTCGATCGCGCCCCACTGCGTCGAGATTTTCACTGCCGCGCCATCGTCGATGCCGCGTGCGGCGGCGTCCGCCGGGTTGATCAGCAGGGCGGGGGAATCCGAGCGCACCAGCTTGTCGACATTGTGCATCCAGCTGTTGATCGAGCGCAATTTGCGCAGGTTGATCAGGCGCAGCATGTTCGGGTCGGGATCGGGTTCGGTGTGAAGGCGCGCGACCTCTTCGCCCGCGATATCTTCCCACAGATGAATCTTGCCGTCGGGATGGCCGATGCGCTTTTCGAAATCGAAGGCCCAGCGGCCGCGCTCGATCATCACGCCGTGCGGATTGGCTTTGAGCTTCGCGAGCGACAGCCCGTCCTGTCCTTCGATCCCGGCCTGCAGCGCGCCGTCGGCCATTTCGAACGGCGTCATGTTGCCGAAGGCGCCGTCGCGGCCCATGCGCGCCGCCAAATCACGCAGTATCTCATATTCGCCGCGCGCCTCGCCGGTCGGCGGGACCACCGCCGGGACATATTGCGCGAAGGGGCGGACCATGTGGTTCATGAAGAACTGGTTGATATCCTCACGCTCGAGCGCGGTGGTCGCGGGCAGGATATAATGCGCGTGGCGCGAGGTTTCGGTCATGTAGAGATCGACCGACACCATCAGGTCGAGCTGTGCAAAGCCTTCGGCCAGACGCGGGCCGCCGGGCATCGACAGCACCGGATTGGCGCCGACGGTCAGCAGGGTCTTGATCTGGCCCTCGCCGGGCGTGGTCATTTCCTCGAGAAAGGTCAGGCTCGATTGCGTGCCCCACACCGAGGCCTGACCACTGACTCGCGAGCTGTGGCGTTTGTGGCGCGCATGGCCCGGGCCGGTCGCCTGCGCCTCGGTCGCGGTGCCGCCATGCCCCCAGCCGACCCCGCCGGGCTGGTGGAACTTGCCGCCGAGCAGGTTGAGCAGGTGGAGGAAATAATTGGTCAGCGTCGAAAAGCTCGCGCGGCAGATGCCGATGCGGCCCATCGCCGCGGCGCGCGGCGCGGCGACGAAGTCGCGCGCGAGGGTGCGGATGTCCTCGGCGTCGATGCCGCAACGCGGCGCGGCGAGTTCAGGGGTAATCCAGTCGATCGCCGCCGCAAGCTCGGCAAAGCCGGTGCAATGGCGCTCGACGAAATCCGTGTCGCTGAGCCCTTCGGCGATCACGGTCTGCACCATCGCGCCGAGTAGCCAGACGTCGCCGGCGGGAATGATCGAGACATGTTCGAACTTGCGCGCGGTCTCGCTGCGGCGCGGATCGACGACGATCACGCGGCCGCGTTCGGCGATCTCGACCAGATCCTCCTTGAAGCGCGGCGCGATCAGCAGCGAGCCGTGGCTGACCAGCGGGTTCGAACCGAAGATCAGCAGATGGTCGCATTGCGCGAGATCGGGGAAAACGAAGCCATGGGTGCCGAAGATCAGTTCAGTCGCGAGCACGACCGACGTGATGTCCTCCGACGAAGGAGTGAACAGCTTGCTGCATTCCATCGCGCGGCTGAACAGATAATTGCCCATCGAACTCGGCCAGCCCATGCTCGGCGGGTTGCCGGTGTTCATCGCGAAGCTCTGGTTGCCATGCGTGTCGATCGAGGCGGAGAGGCGCGCGGCGATGTCGTTCAGCGCTTCGTCCCAGCCGACGGGTTCGAACTCGCCGGGGCCGCCGACGCGCTTCAGCGGCGTGGTGACGCGGTCAGGGTCATAGGTCACCTCGGCGAGCGCGGGTCCCTTGACGCAGATATGGCCGCGCGAATGCGGGTTGTCGCGGTCGGGGCGGATTTTGACGATCTTGCCGTCCGCGACCGTCGCGACCATGCCGCACAATGCCTCGCAGACGCGGCAATAGGTGATGTGGTCGCCGTCGGCGCCGGGGATGGTGGTGAAGGCCATTTGCGACTTCCTTCCTGTGTCAGCGCGCCGCGGGCGGAGTGATGCGGACGTTCAGCGTGCGGATACGACCGTCGAGCGCGCCCGCTGTCTTGCCGCCCGCGAGCGGACCCGATCCGCTGTCCCGGCCGAGGTCGAAGGTCTCGGTCGGCGAGAAGGACAGGCGAGGCAGCGCGCCCTTGATCGTCCCGCGCGCGACTTCGGCGCCGTCGGCGAGTATCTGGACGATCGCCTCGCTCTCGCCGCGCCGTTCGAAACGCAGCAGGATCGTCGCGGGGCCGCGGCTTAGCGCGCGGTCGGCGGCGATTTCGGTCGGCTTGAGGTCGAGGCTGAGATAGCTGAACACCGGACGGCCCTTGCGCAGGTGGAGCGCAAAGCCGCCATGGCGCCCGCCGATCGCGGCGATGGTGCCGCCGGCGCTCGCGTCGAGATCGAGCTTCGCCTCGATCGTGAAGCTCGTCGACGGGAGCGGCGGGGCGAGCGCCTCGGGAATGCGCGATGTGGCCCCGGTGTAAGTCCAGAGATAGCCACGCCGCGCCATGTCGGCGGCGGCGGTCTGCCGCACAAAGCTCCAGGCATCGCTGGTGTTGGTGAGCGGATAGACATTGTTCGCTTTCGCCTCGCGGTCGAACAGCGCCTTCATCTCGGCTAACTTGCGCGGGTTGGCGGCGGCGACGTCGCGCTGCTCGCCGGGGTCGGTGGCGAGGTTGTAGAGTTCCCACTTGTCGTCGCCGAACGCCGGGCGGTTCATGAAATCCCATACGTCGAGCCGATGCGGGACGACCGCTTTCCAGCCATTGGCGTAGATCGACCGGTTGCCGTACATCTCGTAATATTGCGTGCCATGCCGCGTCGGCGCGGCGGGGGCGGCGAAGCTGTATTTCATGCTGACGCCGTCGAAGGCCATCTGGCGCTGGCCGTTGACCGTCGCGGCGGGGGTAATGCCCGCGGCGTCGAGGATCGTCGGAGTGATGTCGGTGACATGCTGATACTGCCCGCGCAGTTCGCCGCGCGCGGCGATGCCGCCGGGCCAGGACAGGATCAGCGGGACGCGCGTGCCGCCCTCATAGGCGGTCTGCTTGTAATAGCGGAACGGCGTGTTGCCCGCGACCGCCCAGCCATTGGCATAATGCGGATAGGTCGAGGGACCGCCCCAGTCGTCATAGTGGCGGAGATTCTCCTCGAGCGTCGCGAAATAGGCGTTGGCGAAATAATGTTCGCTGAACGTGCCCTGCGGCGCGCCCTCGGCGCTGGCGCCATTGTCGGCGGTGATCAGGATGACTGTGTTGTCGAGTTCGCCGCGCGCCGCGAGCGCATCGAGGATACGGCCGAACTGCTCGTCGGCGTGGCTGAGCTGCGCCGCGAAGGCCTCCATCTGGCGCGCGAACATGCGCTGTTCGTCGCGGCTGAGTTTGGCCCAATGTTTCACCCCGGCAGGAAGCGGCGGGAGCGCCATGTCGGCGGGGACGAGGCCGAGTTTCTTCTGGCGGTCGAGGACCTGCTGCACCGCGACATCCCAGCCGGCGTCGAAGCGGCCCTTGTAATGGTCGAGCCAGCGCTGCGGGGCGTGGTGCGGCGCGTGGACCGCGCCGGTTGCCCAATACATCATGAAAGGGCGCTTGGGATCGGTCGCATCGCGCGCGCCGATCCAGCCGATCGCCTTTTCCGCCATGTCGGCGCTGAGATGGTAGTCGGGGCGGGATGAGAGGGTGACCGGGTCATGGTCGGACCAGAGCGTGGGGTCGAAATTGTCGGCGTCGAAGGCGAGGAAGCCATAATAGCGGTCGAAGCCCTGGCCGCTCGGCCAATAGGTGAAGGGCCCTGCGGCCGAGGCGTCGGCCTGTGGCAGATGGTCCCACTTGCCGATCGCGTAAGTGAGATAGCCCGACTGGCGAAGATTTTCGGCGACGGTCCCGGCATTGCGCGGGACAAGCGCGTCCTGCCCCGGAAAGCCGACGGCGATCGCCGAATGGCCGCCGATATGAACGCGGTGCGAATTGCGTCCGGTGAGCAGCGCGGCGCGGCTCGCCGAGCAGATCGGGGTCGTGTGGTAATTGGTGTAGCGCAGGCCCTGCTGCGCGACGCGGTCGATGTTCGGGGTTTCGACGAGCCCGCCATAGCTGCCGATCTGCCCGAAGCCCATGTCGTCAATCACCCAGACGAGGATATTGGGTGCGCCGGCGGGGGCGGCGGTGCGGGTGATTTTACCAGGGGCCGAATCGGCGAAGGTTTTGCCGATCTTGGGCTTATCGCCGGGTGCCGCCGACGCTGGACCCGCGAGTGCGACGACGCCCAGGCATGTCGCCGCGACATTGAAAAACCGGTACTTCCTCATTCCCGTACACCTCGTGTCTGTCGATCGCCGGATGCTTGACGTCGCACTATAGATGAATTACAATCTTCGTAAAGTGTAAACATCGATATTGATGAGGGACGGGATATGAAAATCGAGCTGGACACGATCTATCGCCGTATCGTCGACCATCTGGAAAATGGCACGACCGATATGGCCGAGGATTCGATCGAGGTTCCCGCCGCGCATTTCACCGATACCGACCATCTGGCGCGCGAACTCGACGTGTTTCGCCGCCAGCCGCTCGCCGCCGCGACGAGCATGGAGATTCCCGAACCCGGCAGCTTCGTGACGCGCGACATATTGGGCGTGCCGCTGCTGATCGTGCGCCAGAAGGACGGCAGCGTCGGGGTGTTTCGCAACATGTGCCGCCACCGCGGCGGCAAGGTCGAGCAGGGCGAAAAGGGCAAGAAGCCCTTTTTCGTCTGCGCCTATCATGGCTGGAGCTTCAAGGGCGACGGGTCTTTGCGCGGTATTCCGTTCGAGGAGCAATATGGCACGCTCGACAAGGGCTGCCGCAACCTCTTCTCGGTCGAGGCCGAGGAGCGCCACGGCCTGATCTGGATCAAGCTGCCGCAGGCGCCGCAGGACATGCAGATCGCTGATTATCTGGGCGAGGCCGACGAACGGCTTGGCGCCTATGACATCGACCAGCTGGTCGTGTTCATGGACCAGAAGATCGACCTCGACATCAACTGGAAGCTGGTGATGGACGGCGCGATCGATGTGCTGCACCCGCAATTCCTGCACGCCGAGGGCGTTGGCAAGCTGATCCAGACCGGCGCGGCGGTGTGGCTCGACCTCGGACGCCACGGCCAGTCCTATTCGGCGCGCAAGCGGCTGGCCCGCAAGCTCAAGGCCGGCGAACCGATCGAGGGCGGCTGGCGCTACCTGACCGGCAATCTGATGATCTTCCCGAATATGAGCGTGATCCCGACCCCCGATCATATCGAGCATTGGACCGTCTGGCCGCACCTGACCGACCCCGGCAAATGCCATGTCCATATCCGCTTCCTGACCGATCCCGCCAAACTGACCGACGAGATCGCGGCGCGGATCAACCGCAGCTGGGACATATTGCGCGAAGCGGCGACCAAGGAAGATTTTCCGATGGAGGAAATGATCCAGGCCAATGCCGCGGCGCTGCCGACGACCGATTTCCTTTATGGCGCCAATGAAGTGCCGACGCAGCATCTGCACCTGCAGATGGCGCGCGAGTTCGAGGCGCTGGCCTGACATGAGCGGAATAGCCGGCCGAAGAGCCGGGCTCCACAAAACCCCTTCGGGAGAGACTGCATGAATATCGCCGAACTCGTTCGTTACTGGGCGCGCTGGAGGCCCGGTCACAGTGCGGTGATCGCCGACGACGTCCGCACCAGCTGGGCCGAATTCGATGCGCGCAGCGATGCGATCGCGCGTGGCCTGCGTGCGGCGGGGGTGGTCAAGGGCGACCGGGTCGGCATGCACCTCGACAATCGCATCGAGGCGCCGCTGCTGACCGTCGCGTGCCTGAAGCTCGGCGCGATGATCGTGCCGCTCAATTTCAAGCTGACCGCGAGCGAGATATTGCCGCTGCTCGAGGATGCCGACTGCAAGATCGTCGTTACGCAGGCGAAACATCTCGACCGGCTCGCCCTCGCGGCGGCGAAGCTTCCTTTCGCGATATACAGCCTCGACGGCAAGGATGTGCCGGCCTTCTCGTCGCTGCTGGTCGACAGCGGCCCGGCGCCGGTCGAGACGATCGGCCTCAGCGATGCCGGCTTCCTCTGCTACACCTCGGGAACGACGGGGCGGCAGAAGGGCGCGTTGCTCACGCATGGCGGCGCCATGTATCCGGGGCTCGCCAAGAATATCGCCGAGGGGCTGACCTGGCGCGATTCGATCATGGTCGCGGTGCCCTTCGTCTTCACCGGGGCGATCGTTTCCTGCTTCATCCAGTTCGCGGTCAACGCCGGCGGCACGATGGTCCTCGAATCCGATTTCGACATCGACCGCTATCTCGACGTGATCCAGCGTCACCGCGTCAGCGCGGCGACCACCGTGCCGGTTGTGTGGGAACGGCTGATGCGCTCGCCGGGGTTCGAAAAGGCCGATCTGTCGAGCATGATCTCGGCCGCCGCGGGCGGCGCGCCGGTCAGCATCGACCTGATCGAGGCTTACCGCGCCAAGGGCATTTCGCTGATCCAGTCCTATGGCCTGACCGAGGCATCGGGGCTGGCCGCGACGATGCACGGCGAGGATGCGATCAAGCATATCGGCTGGGCCGGGCGTCCGATCGTCGGCAGCGAGATGAAGATCGGCGATGCCGACGGCAACGCGCTTGCCAATGGCGAGGTCGGCGAGATCATGGTGCGCGGGCCGCATGTCATGCGCGAATATTGGCGCAATCCCGAGGCGACGGCGACGACCTTCGCGGGCGACTGGCTGCGCACCGGCGACACCGGGATGATGAACGACGAGGGCTTCGTGAAGGTCGTCGACCGGTCGAAGGACATGATCATTTCGGGCGGGATCAACGTCTATCCGGCCGAGATCGAGAAGATATTGTCGGCGAACCCGCATATCGCCGAACTGGCCGTGATCGGCGTGCCCGACAGCGACTGGGGCGAGGTGCCGATGATCGTGGCGAGCGGGGTGAAGGACGAGGGTGCGGCGGTGTCGGCGATCGAGACCGACGGATCGGCACAACTCGCACCGTTCAAGCGCCCGCGCCGCGTGGTGTTCATCGACGAGCCGCTGCCGCGGACATTGTCGGGCAAGATTTCGAAGCCGACGCTGCGCGGGTTGTTTCCGGCCGTGCCCGAGGGCGCAACGGCATTGTTCGGGAAATAGGGGGGCATCCGCCCCCCCTCAACCAGCCTCCCAATCCCGTTCGTGTCGAGCGAAGTCGAGGCACCGATAGGGAGCGCGTGTCTCCGCGTGTCTCGACTTCGCTTGACAGGAACGGGAACTGGGATTGCGCCGTAACCGCCCCTAACGCACCATCGTCCCCGTACAGCTCCAGTTGCGTGCGTCGTTGACGTCGCTGCCCGTCGCACCGGTAAACCGCGCCACCTTCGGAAAGGCGCAGATGCGATAGCTCCGCGCCGGCGCTGCCTCGACCGCCACCGCCTTTTCCTTGCTCATTCCGGATACATACATGGCGGTGTTCGACGTCGAGTTAAGCTCGAGCTCGCGCGGCGCGTTGGTCATCAATATCTCGGTCGGGCGGTGGCCGCCCTCGACCCAGCGCTGCATCGCCTCGAGCATCGCGCGCGAACTGTCGGTGGGCGTGCCTTCGCCGCCGCGGCAGTGATACATGCCGGGGACGAAGAAGCCCTGGAAAAAATCCTCGCTTGCGGCACCGTAGCGCTGGCGGACGCCGCTGCTGTAATGGGCGGTATATGCAGGGGGAACCGCCTCGTCCGACGCGCCGGTCCACATGATCATCTTGCCGCCGGTGCGGGTCATACCTTCGAGCTTTTCGGGGGCATAGCCATAGCCGCCGACCTTGTCCCAGATGGCCGCTTCGGCGTTGCGCTGGCGCGGGTCGGAGAAATTCATCTGGGTCAGCGCGTCATAGCTGTCGCCACGCAGCGCCTTCATGCTGAGCACGGTCGAGCCGAACAGCGGCGGGCGCGTCGCGTCGGTCCAGGGCGGGCTCGCGGTGCCGAGCCCGATCGGGCCGAGCAGCGCCGGATTGGCGAGCCAATAGCCGGGCGCCGACACTTCGGACCCCTTGATCGCGGGAAGCCCGCCCGCGAGCAGCTCGAGCGTCGAATATTGCGCCTTGCTGAGAAAGGGGAAAAGGTCGGGTGACAATCTGATCCGCGTCGGGTCCCAGATCAGCCCGTCGTGCGCGCCGTCGCTGTCGTCGAATCGCGCCATGATGATCTGCCCGACGCGGCTCATCTCCGCCGGCGAAATCCATCGTTTCGGGTCGCGCGCAACATGCTGTGCGACATAGGCCCAGAAGGTCTGGACATAGGCGCTGGTCGGTGCGCCGCCGACGATGAATCCGTCGGCATCGGCCGGATAACGCTCGGCCTCCATCAGCGTGCTGACTCCGCCGCCTGAGCAGCCCATGATATAGCGCGGCATGTGCGGTCGGTCGTAATAGCCGCGCGCGATCGCCTGCGTCGCCAGCGCCGCGACATGCGTGCCGCGATGGGCATAATCCTCCGACTTGCCGGGATCGGCGCGGAACGACATGTCGAGCGCGCCTGCCGAATGCGATCCCTTGTCGGTCGACGCGACGGCATAGCCCGCGGTGATATGCTCGCGTGACGGGTTGACGATATAGCCCGCCGATCCGCCGGGAATGACCATCAGGTAACGGCCGTTCCAGCCCTGCGGCAGCGCGATCATGAAGCCGACGCTGTTCGGTCCGGGCTTGTCGGTACGCACGATCCCGTCGATGCGGCAATAGGGCGCGGGATCGGACTGCCATTGCGCGGTGCGGATTTCGACATCCTTGCCGGCCCATATGATCGCATCGCGCGAACAGGCGGCAGCTGCGGTGCCGGGGATCGCGACCGGCCGGTCACTCTGCATCGCCATGGTCTGCGTCGCCGAGATCATGCCGGCCACCATCAATGCCGCGGGATAGCGCATATTCCGTTCCTCCACCCATATCATCTTGTCGGTCACGAATCCGTTGAGGCATCAAATAACAAAAAATGGAAAATGTAAATATTGATGCTATGGTGACGCGACGCTGCAGAGTCGGCTGGCCGGTTTTACCGGACCGCCTGCGGATACAGGGCCCGGCGCAAGGCCGGGCGGGGAAGGGTGGAACAGGCGTTGGACGGCCCGGTACAAAAGACGATTCCCGATATCGGGAAGACAGGCGTCAAGATCGTCGATGGCGCGCGCCGCTGTTTCGAACGCTATGGCATCGAAAAGACGACGATCGAGGATATCGCGCGGGCGGCGGGCGTATCGCGACCGACCGTCTATAAATTCTTCGGCGGGAAGATGGATATCGTCGATTACATCGGCTTCGCCGAGCTCGACAAGATCCAGGAGGTCGTGCGTGCGCGCGTCCAGCGGCACCAGGGTTTCGCCGACATGACGACCGAGGCGATCGTCGCGTCGGTGCAGGTGGCGAACGGCAATCCCTATATCCGCCGCTTCGTCGAGGATCTCGAGGTGTCGGCGCAGAGCCAGCTGCCGACCAGCCCCTATCAGGAACAGGCGCGGCACCGGTGGGAGTCGGTGATGCAGCGCGCGCAGGCGAGCGGCGAACTCGCCGCCGACCTCGATCCCGCCGATGTCGTGAACTGGCTGTCGCGCAACCAGGTCATGCTGTTGCGGGTGCTCGACCAGTTCGGCGGCGACGAGGCGAAGCTGCGCCACATGGTGCGTCGTTTCGTGGTCGAGCCCCTGCTTGCCAATCGGATGAGTCCGTCAAGCTGAGCAAGGCAATGGGACGCGATCCGATTCGCGCCTCCCCGACCAGCGCTGGCGGTCGCCGGATGCTCAGAAATTTCGGCAATAAACGGACTTCGGCATCAAGATTATCAAGCTTTTCCGCCTATTAAACTATACTCCATAGATTGTGCGCTGCACCATCGCTTCCGTGATCGGCGACACAGTTGACATTTTATCGAATCTGTTGTCTGTAACTTCCGGGAGTGATGCACGGCAACAGCACCGGCCGAACCGATCAGTCGAGATCGTTTCGAGCAGCGCGCCTCCCGGACCAATGGACTGCGCGGTCCCGCCCTCAACGAAGGGCGCGCCGCAAATGGGAGGATGCTATGCGCTTTTCTTACAAGCTCGCCACCTGCTCGCTGGCGATCGCGGTTTCGACCATCTCGCCCACGGCGTTCGCGCAGGATGCGGCGGACGCCGCCGACGACAGCTTCGGCGCCAATGAAATCGTGGTGACCGCGCAGAAGCGCGACGAACGGCTGCAGGATGTGCCGATCGCGGTAACGGCCTTCACCCCCGATCAGCTGACGCAGAGCGGCATTTCCGACGTTCTGGAACTGGCCGCCGTCACGCCGTCGCTGCTGATCACCGAGGGGTCGAGCGCGGCACAGCCCTATATTCGCGGCGTCGGCGGGCGAAACATCACCCCCGGCAACGAAGCGACGACCGCCGTTTATGTCGATGGCGTCTATCAGACCGACAAGACCGGCATCCTGCTCCAGGGCTTTCCCGATGTGCAGTCGGTGCAGGTGTTGCGCGGGCCGCAGGGTACGCTGTTCGGGCGCAACGCGACGTCGGGCGCGATCCTCGTCACCACGCAGAAACCCGACACCGAATTCGGCGCCATGCTGGAAGGCACCTATGGCACCGACGAGGAGGGCGCGCGCGGTTTCGTGACGGGGGGATTGTCGGACACGATGGCGGTCAGCGTCAGCGGCTTCTATCGCAACGAGCGCCCCTATATTCGCAACCGCACCCAGGCGCTGAACGGCGCCGGCAAATATGTGGGCGGCGACAAGAGCTTCGGTTTTCGTGGCGCCCTGCTGTGGGAAGCGACGCCCGATTTCACCGCGACGCTGGCGGGCTATTATTCAAAGGGCGAAACCAATGCCGTTGTCGCGCTGCAGCCGATCCTGGGCGAGACCACGACCACGGGACAGGTCGCATCGGGCATCGATATCTCGCGGCCTGAACGTTCCTATTACGGCCAGATCGACCCCGAAGTCCGCTTCCAGGGCTATGGCGGCTCGCTGACGCTCGATGCCGATGTCGGGCCGGTGAACATCAAGTCGATCACCGCCTATAGCCACAGTACCTCGGGGGTCGAATATGATCTCGACGGCTCGCCCGCGAACGTCTTCTGGTTCGATACCGCGCTCAAGGGGCGGAGCTATCAGCAGGAAATCGACATCACCTCGATGAACGATGGTCCGTTCCAGTGGATCCTCGGCGGCTTCTATCTCAACTACCGCGACGGCTATGCCGGTCTCGACCAATATGTCGGGCTGCCGGTCCCCGCGACCTTGACGCCGCATAAGGTGCCGCAGGCGCTGCTCGACCGTTCGGCGGCGGGTGCGGGTCCGGCCTCGGGCCTCGCCTATATCGACCAGAGCGCGTTCGTGACGGTCAAGTCGCTCGGCATCTTCGGCGAAGTGTCCTATGAATTCAGCGACGCCGCCAAGCTGACGCTGGGTTTGCGCTACACCGATGAAAAGCATGTGCTCGACAAGGACAACGCCGGCACCACCTATGTGCCAAACGGCACGGGTGGCGTCATCGCGATTGCGAGCAATTCCGCCGCGATCTGCGCAGCCAACCCCGATTGTGACGGCCTCAGCGCGCCTTTCTCGGAGCTGACCTATCGCGCGGTGTTCGATTACAAGTTCAGCGACGATGTGCTCGGCTATCTGAGCTACAATCGCGGTTTCAAGAGCGGCGTCTATAATATCTCGTCGATCCCGAACGTCATCCCGACCGAGCCGGAAACGATCGACGCGTTCGAGGTCGGCCTCAAGACGACCCTGTTCGACCGCAAGGTTACCTTCAACGCCGCAGCCTATTATTATAAATATGACAATCTGCAGGTGCCGGTGGTCAATCCCGTCACCAACACGCAGCAGTCGATCAACGCCGCCAAGGCGACGATCTCGGGTCTCGAAATCGAAACCGCCTATCGGCCCAGCGATCGCTTCTCGCTGTCGGCGGGCTTCTCGACCTTCTTCAAGTCGGAATATGACGAGTTCAAAAATTGCGTGATCTACCGTCGCCGCGCCTCGGGACTCGCGATCCCGCCGAATGCGGATTGCTCGGGCTTCGACCTGCCGGCGACGCCCGACGTCACCGTCAGCCTCCAGGCGAATTACGACATTCCCCTGGCCAATGGCGGTAAGTTCGAACTGAGCGGCCTGCTCAGCTATGTCGACTCATTCGACCACGCCACCTATGGCTATTATCCCGCAGGCGGGACCGGCGCCGGCGCCTATCCCGAGGGAATCGGCCGCGCTCCGGTCCAGAAGGCGACCGAGACTCTCAACCTGTCGGCGACCTTCCGCGCACCTGACGACCGCTTCTACGTTTCGGTGTGGGGCAAGGATCTGTTCAACCAGAACGATATCTTCCGCAACGTGTCGACCACCTCCTTCGGCTATTATTCGGTGCTGTCGCGCGGGATCACTGGCGGGGTGACGATCGGGACGAAGTTCGGGTCACAGCGCTAAAAAAGGGGGCACGGCCGCCGGCAGGGGCAACCGCCGGCGGCCGCGCATTTTTTCGGGAGAGCGACGTGGCCATTTCTCCAGGCGCCGCCGGCGACATGTTGCCGCCCGATCTTTCCGCGCACTGGTATAATGCGCGCGATTTCCGGCCCGGCGAGCCCTGGCGCGATTTCGATCCCGCTCGCACCGCGCTGGTGCTCGTCGACCTGATCAACTGGCAGGTCGATCCCGACGGCCCGTCGATCGGCGCAATGCGCGCGGCGGGGCATGACGCGCGGGCCGATTATCTGCTCGCGCGCTTTTCCGAAGTCATCGCGCCCAATCTGAAAAATCTCCTTCCCGCCGCGCGCCGCGCGGGCGTGCGCGTCGTCCATGCGCGGCTCGCGAGCCGAAATCCCGATTATGCCGATATCGTCCCGGCGCTGCGGCCCCATGTTAAAGCCGCGGCGGCTTTCGACGGCTCGCCAGCGGCAGCGCCGATCATCGAGGTCGGCGACGAACCCGGCGACCTGTCGGTGGTCAAATCGGGGTCGGGTGCCTTTGGCGGCACCGAACTCGACTTCATGCTCCGGCGAGAAGGCATCGACACGATCCTTTATGCCGGAGTGGTGACGACCGCCTGCGTGCTGCTCAGCGTGGCTGCAGGGTTCGATCTGGGATATCGGCAATATATGGTCGCCGATTGCACCGGCACCTTGTCGGCGCGCGACCAGGAGGATGCCGAACGGCTGATCGGCAATTATCTCGCCGAACTGGTGACCGCCGCCGATGCGGTTGCGGCGATGGAGAAATACAGCGATGCCCTATGATTTCCTGACCGACCTGCTGGTGCTAGAAGTGTCGCATTTCGGTCCCGACGCGCTTGGCGGCCGGCTCGCCGACATGGGGGCTCGGGTGATCAAGGTCGAGGATCCCGACGGCGGCGACCCGCTGCGCCGCGCCGGCCCCTGGTCGGTCGGCGACGACACCGGCTTTTCCTACATGCACCTGCGCTGGAATCGCGGCAAGGAAAGCGTCATCATCGACCTAGCGACCGAAGTGGGACGGTCCGAGTTCCTGGTGCTCGCGGCCAAGGCCGATGTCGTGATCGAGGGCATGCGCGCCGGCGTGATGGCGCGGCTCGGTCTCGGTTACGAGGTGCTGAAGGGCGTGAACCCCGCGATCATCTTCTGCTCGCTGTCGGGGCTTGGCGAAACCGGACCTTATGCCAAGCTGGCCTCGCACGGCCCCTCCTTCGATGCCTATGGCGGGCTTGGCACACCTATCGGAGACAGCATCTCGCGCTACGACGGGCCGCAGGCACCGTCGATCGGCATGTACGCCTATGGGCTGGAGGCGGCCTTTGCCGTCGTGTCGGCGGTGCATCGCGCGCGGCGGACGGGCGAGGGCGCGGCGATCGAGGTCGCGGCGGCCGACTGTTCGGCGCACTGGCTGCCCGAGGCGCTCGATCCCTTGCTCAACCCCGACACGACCTTTGCGCGGCCGGGCTTTCTCGATGCCAGCGGCAAGATGCGTTTCTGGGCGCGGATGGAGAATTATCGCTGCGCCGACGGCAAGCTGATCTTCCTGATGACCTTCACGCCCAAGAGCTGGCAGGCGCTGCTCAGGCTCGTCGGTCGTCCCGATCTCGACGCCATCTATACGCGCGAGCCGCAGACCGGAAGCGAGGATGAAGAGGTCAACGCCGCGCTGATCCCGATCTTCGCCTCGCGCCCGCGCGCCGACTGGCTCGCCGATTTCGAGCGCGACAATGTGGCGGCGATGCCGGTGAACAGCTTTGCCGACGTCATCGCCGACCCGCATTTCCGCGCGCGCGACAACACCTATCAGGTGACACTGCCCGACGGGCGCAAGCTGACCTTGACCTCGACCGCGATCCACGTCGCGGGCCAGCATTTCGGCATGCCCCTGGCACCTGAGGTCGGCGAGGACGACGCCGCGATCCGCGCCGAATTCGGGCTCGGCGGTGCGTGAAGAATATAGGCGGGTGTCGGGCGTTAATGGACAACCCGCCCTATAAAACCCGCTTGTGTCGAGCGAAGTCGAGACACGCCGAGTTAGCGCGCGCCCTCACGTGTCTCGACTTCGCTCGACACAAACGGAAATAGGGGACGGGCTGGGAAACGCCGCCTCTTCCGGCCGTTCACCCCCGCGCGGCGCGCGACTGGATCGGAACGACGCTCGGCCCAGCCATCACCCGGTCGTAGCTGCGGTGAAACTGCTGGTTGATGACCTCGTTGTGCGCGAGCAACATCGTGCCGGTGTTGGGCATGTTCGCCGAGCGCTGGATGCTGTCGCCGATCGGCACATCCTCGTTCAGGATCGCGGCCTCGGCGATATCCCAATTCTTGGCGAGGATCGTCCGGCCCTTTTCGTCATAGTCGCCGGGCGCCTTGGGGGTCAGGAAGCGCAAGTGGACGCGCGAACGGCCCGGGTTGTGGACATCCTGATACATCGTCCAGAATTCGGCGTGATGCGGGTGCAGCTGGATGCTGACGTTCGGGAAGACCATATTGCCATAGACCACATAAGGATCGAGGTCGTGCTCGCCCGGTTCGCTGCCCAGGATCTCGTCGATCTTGCGACGCGGGGTGGTGGTCACTGCATGGTCGCCGGTGCCTTCGACGCGCGCCATCATGTTCATGTAGAAAAAGGGCCGGATAGTCGGGCCGTGGACCCACTGGACATGATAGCCGTCGGTCAGCCCGTCGACCATGATCTTCCAATTCTGGTCGAAGGTGAAAAAGGCCTCGCGATAGAAATATTGCCGGTCGAGGCCGTAGTTGGCGAGCACGCCGTCCATGACGGGGCCGAGATGCGCGGCGACGTCGATCGATCCTTCGGGATTCTCGACGATCCAGATAAAGCCGTGGCGTTCCTCGCAGGGCAGGGCGATCAGATTGCGCTCGCGGCACGGCAGGCTGAGGCCCAGCGTCTGCTTGAAGGTAAGGCCGATCAGTTCGCCCTCATTGGTATAGGTCCAGCCATGATAGGGGCAGGAAAATCGGCCCTGCTTGCCCTCGGCCTCGGTCACCAGCGTCGCGCCGCGGTGGCGGCACATGTTGAGGAACGCGCGGACCTGCCCGTCCTTGCCGCGCGTGACGAGCGCTTCGCTGCGGTTGAGCTTCGCGGTGACATAGCTTCCCGATTCGGGAAGCTGGCTGCTGTGCAGCGCCATCATCGGATAATGTTCGAAAATCTTCTCGCGCTCGGCGACCGCGATGTCGGGGTCGGAATAGACCGAGAGCGGATATTCGTAGGTTTCCTCGATCATGTCGGTGCTGTTGTCGCGGATATGGCGGAACAGTTTTTCCGCGACCTGCCGGTTATGTTCGGGGCTCAGATACATGCGTCTCTCCGTAAGGCGCACGCGATCAGAGCGAGTACCTTTACACATATGTAGCATTGTAAATGGCAAAAACCTATATAAAAAGGGCTTTGTAGAAAATGCGACTTTACGCCGCCGTCGAACGGCAAGGCGAAGCGCGGGGAGAGATATGGTCGATACGCTGAATATGCCCTCGGTCCCGGCGCTGATCCGCACCCGCACGGCGCACAATCCGGACGCGCCTTTCCTGACCGACGTCGCGGGCGGGACGATGAGCGGCGGTGAATTCCACGAAGCCGCGCTGCGCGTCGCCGATGCGATGGCGGCGATCGGCGTCGCGCCGGGCGAATGCGTTGCGACGATGCTCGATCCCTGTCTGGCGGCCTATGTCGCATGGATCGGGCTCGGCTGGCGCGGCGCGCTCGAGGTGCCCATCAATCCCGAATATAAGGGCAATCTGCTCGCCTATGCGCTCAACGATTGCCGCGCGCGGGTGCTGATCACGAGCAATGCCTGCGTCGATCAGGTCAATGCGATCCGCGACCGGCTGGAAACACTCGAACGCATCGTCACGATCGACGATGGCGTCTGTGCCAGCGCGATCCCGGCCGCGACGCTCGCGTCGATCGAGGCGGAGGCGCCGCGGATCGACCACCCCGAGCCGACGCTCGCCGACACCAATGCCGTCATCTACACCTCGGGCACCACCGGCCCGTCGAAGGGCGCGCTGCAGGCATGGGGCTCGATCCAGCAAGTGCAGCATAATTTCAGCGGCGAGGTGATCGATCCCGATCAGGTGCCGGTCTATTATTCGCCGTGGCCGACCTTCCACTCGTCGGGGCGCGTGGGCTTCGTCTTCGCCGTGGTGCGCGGCGGGCATATGGTCTTCCGCAGCCGCTTTTCGGTCAGCCATTATTGGGACGATGTGCGGACGCACGGCTGTACGCATACCCAGCTGATGGGCATCGCGGGTTTCCTCATGAATGTCGAGCGGCAGCCGGACGATGCGGACAATCCCCTGCAATGGGTGCTGATGAACCCGGTGCTGCCCGACTATCGCGATTTCGAGGCGCGTTTCGGGGTCAAGATCTGCACCGGCTGGGGGATGACCGAGATCGGCTTTCCGCTCAATGCGTCGAACCTGCCCAATGCGCAGACCTGCGGCAAATTGTCGCCGCTCTACGAGGTGCGCATCGTCGATGGCGAAGGCCGCGACTTGCCCGACGGTCAGGCCGGCGAGTTGTGGATACGCGGCAAGGCGCCCTTCCTGATCACGCAGGGCTATCTCAACAAGCCCGCAGCGAATGCGAAGGTCTGGCACGACGGCTGGTATGCGACGGGCGACATCCTGCGCCGCGATCCCGACGGCTATTTCTACTTTCTCGACCGCGCCAATGATTATCTGCGCGTGCGCGGCAACAATGTCTCGTCGCTCGAACTGGAGGGTGAGGTGCGCGCGCATCCTGCGGTGGCCGAAGCGGCCGCGATCGCTGTGAAGGCCGCCGACGTCCCGGCGCTGCCCGGCAATGCGCGGGCGAGCGAGGACGAGATCAAGATCGCGGTGCTGCTCAATGGCTCGGCGGCGCTGACCGAAGGCGATCTCGCCGATTATCTCGCCGAGCGGCTGCCGCGCTATATGGTCCCGCGCTTCGTCGAGTTCGTTGCCGACCTGCCGCGCACACCGACGGGCAAGATCCGCAAGGCGGGGCTGCGCGAGGTGCCGGTCAACGACGCGACATGGGACCGGCTCAGCCGATCCGTTCCCGCCGCAACCTGATCCCCGCCGCCTCGCGGTCCCAGGTGTCGGCGGTCACCCCGTCGTCGCGCAGCGCATATTTCTGGATCTTCTGCGTCGGGGTGCGCGGCAGGTCGGCCATCAGCCGGAAATAGCGCGGCACCATATAATGCGGCAGGCGCGTCGCGAGGAAATCGGTCAGCGCGAGCAGGTCGATGTCGGCGCCGTCCGACGGCATGATGCACGCCATCACCTCATCCTCGGTCTTGTCGCTCGCGACCCCGATCACCGCAGCCTCGCGGACCCCGGCGAAGGCGCGGATCTCCTGTTCGACCTCATAGGCCGAGATATTCTCGCCGCGGCGGCGGATCGCGTCCTTGCGGCGATCGACGAAGAAATAATCGCCATCGGCATCGCGGCGCAGCAGGTCGCCGGTGTGCAGCCAGCCGTTGCGCCAGGTCTCGGCGGTCGCCTCGGGATTTTTGTAATATTCGGTGAACATCGTCCAGGGCTGGTCGCAGCGCAGGATCGCCTCGCCGACCGCGCCCTCGGGCACTTCCATGTCATGTTCGTCGACCAGCCGCAGATGCTGGCCCGCGCGCAGGCGGCCTGCGACGCCGATCTTGTCGGGGTTGAGCGGGCTCTGCACCGGGTTGGCGAGTTCGGTCATGCTGTAGGCGGCGAAGGCGCCGACCCCGAAGCGTGCGGAAAAGGCCTTCACATCGGCGGTATAGGGCACCGCGCTCACCGATTTCAGGCTGTGGTTGCGGTCGTCGTCCGATGGCGGCGTGCTCATCAGGAAGGGGATCATCGCGCCGATCAACGTCGTGGTGCTCACGCCATGTTCGCGCACGATCTGCCAGAACTGGTCGGTCTTGAACGATTCAACGAGCACCACGGCGCCGGCGTTCGAGAGCTGGCCATAAAGGCAACCGAAGCCGCCCGAATGAAAGATCGGCAGATGCGCGAGGGTGCGAAACTCGCGCCCGATCAGCGCAGGCATCGCGGCGTGGTAGAAGGTCCACATATGCGCATAGGAGCACATCACCGCCTTCGACGGGCCGGTGGTGCCCGAGGTGAAGATGATCGTCATATTGTCCCACGGCGCGACCGGCCGCGCGAGGTCACCGGCGGTGCCGGCCTCCTCGAGCATCGCCTCGTCATGCAGCTCGATACCCTCGACCGGCTCGGCCTCGCCGCCGATCACGACCACCTTTTCGAGCATGAAGCGCTCGACCTCGGCGAGGCGCGGTAGCAGGTCGCGGTGGACCAGCCCGACCTTCGCGTCGGCGAGCCACAACACATGCCGCAGCAGACTGCCGCGATAGGCGAGGTTCGCGGGCACGAACACCGCGCCCAGCATATGCGTGCCGAGCCAGGCGCGCACCGCGGCCTTGCCATTGGGCAGCCAGGTAAAGACATGGTCGCCCTGTTCGACGCCGAGTTTTTTGAGCGCGGCCGCGGCGCGGTGCGCCTGCTCGAGCGCCTCGGCGAAGCTCCATTCGCTGCCGTCCTGAAAGCGCATGTAAAGATCGTCCGGATGCTCGCGCGCCTGGCGTTCGAGCAGGGTGCGGGTGACGGCCTGGTCGGGGGTGGGGAAGGGCATGTCGGACATCGGCGTCATTCCTGTCTTGCACGGGCGAAGGGAAAAAGCGCAGCATCCGTGCGGCGGAGGCCGGGGCGGGCGTTGGGAAGGCGGAGCGAGGTCGCGTAGCGTTCGGGCTGCGAACCGAAGCAGGTCGCGGGCAGCGGGCCCGACAGCGCGCCATCGCGGCCATAATATTGCGTGATGTCCATGCGCTGGCCGCGCCCGACGAAGGTGCCGCGCTGGATCAGGAACAGGCGCTCGAACTCCTCCGCCGACAGCCGTTCGGCCGCCCAGCGTGCGAATCCGTTGAGCAGGGGCGCTCCGGCATAGGCTGTCGGCGCGGTGATCCGGAAATCACCGTCGATCATGATTTCGAGCACCGGCGCGCCGTCCTGAAGCAGTTGCACCGGTTGCTTGTCGGCATCGGCATCGGGAAGGATGACGTCATGCCGCCGGTCGTCGCGCTGCTGCGCGATATGCACCGCCGCGAGGCGCAGCGTGTCGAACATATGCGTGCACTGGAGCGCGGGTTCGGCCTGCAGCCAGCGGGTGCGGAGGTCGGCGACCAGCGGCAGGCCTGCGAGGCCCGCGATCGCGCCGCCAGCCCCGGCGCAGCTCGTCAGCGGATGGCGCTCCCAGCGGCCCTCGACCGCGGTAAGCATATAGTCGTCGTGGTGGATCAGCAGCGCCAGCGCGTGGAACGGATCCTCCAGCACCGCCTCGATCCGGTCGGGACCGATCCGGCGAAAGCGCGTCGACCGGACAAAATAGCCGTCGCCATAAGCGGGGTTGGCGGCCATCGGGCGCGCCGGATCGTCGGTCATCGCTCGATCGGGCCTCCCATGCTCGGTCGCCGTCGATGCGGCTACTTAATCGATTGATTAAATATCTGTGTCAGCTTGGGGGTGAGGCGTCAAGTCGCCTATGGCGATGTCAGCGGATTTCGCTGCCCGCGAGCAGGGGCTGGACGATGAAGCGACGGATGAAGCGGCGCTTCTCGGCGTCGTCGATCGCCGGCGAGGCGACCTGGAGCATCAGCATCGACTGCGCGCGTCCCAGCCAATAGATGATCTCGTCATTCTCGAGGTCGGCCGCGATCTCGCCGCGCGCGCGCGCCTGTTCGAACAGGTTCGACCACCAGGTGCGCTGCAACTGCTGCATCAGGCTGCCCGGCGAAATCACCGATTCCTGATATTCGATGCTCTCGACCATCCGGCGGATATAGACATTCTCGTTCGCCAGCCGGATCACAAGCAGCAGCGTGTCCGACAGAAAATCGGCGAAATCGTCCGACCGCACCAGCCGCCGTCGCACCTCGCTGTTGACGCGCCAGGTTTCGCGCACCGAAATCTCGTCGAGGATCGCATCCTTGCTCGGATAATATTTATAAACGGTCGGGCGCGAAACCTTGGCGCGGCTCGCGATATTCTCGATCGTCGTCTTGCCGATCCCATATTGTTCGAAACAATCATAGGCGGCGCGCAGGATGCGTTCCTGCGTCGAATTATCGTCCGTCCGGGTCGCCGCCGGGCCGCTGTCCATGCATATTCTCCTGCCCCGACCGGGGAATGCTGTATCGCGCCATCGTTAGCAGGGCCGGTATCGCGAACAAGTCGCAAATTTCTCACGCGGCGGCGGAGAGTTTCCGGATCGATACTTCCAGACCATCCATGATGGTGGTGCCCGAAATCGCTTCGACCGCGGCTTCGCCGATCGGCAGCAGCCAGTTGATGTTGCTGCCGCCCTGCGCATTGGCGTGCTGCCAGCCGCCGTGATGGCCCCAGCCGTGCGGATAGCTGACGGTGCCGGGGCGCATATCCTCGGTGATCGCGAGGCACACGGTGACCGTCGCGGCGCCGGTCGACAGGTCGACGGTCTCGCCATCGGAAAGGTCCAGCCGCGCGGCATCGTCGGGGTGCATCAGCAGTTCGGGATGCTGGCTGCGGACGAGGCGCGGGACATTGTGCAGCCAGCTGTTGAGCGAACGGATGTCGCGGTGCGTGATCAGCCGCAGCGCTTCGGTGGGCGCGGGATCGAGGCGCGCGAACTCGTCGGCGATCATCGCATGCCACAGCTTCGCGCGCCCGTCGGGCCAGGCGACGCGCGGCCATGGATCATAGGGATCGGGCAGTTCGACCATCACGCCGTGCGGGACGTCGCGCAGCGTGTCGAAGCTCCATCCGTCGCGCGCGCCCATCGCGTCGCCCGCGGGGCCGAGGCGGAAGGCCTTGTCGAGATCGTCCATCGGGCGGCCGTGGGTGGGCCTGCCCATGCGGGCGAGCAAGGCGTTGAAAATCTCCCATTCGGAGCGCGCCTCGCCGACCGGCGGGATCACCGCGTCGGTGACCTGCACGAAAGGGCGGATCATCGAGCCGAGCCCGGCCATCGGATAATCGTCGCGCTCGAAAAAGGTCGGCACGGGCAGGATATAGTCGGCGTAGCGATTGCTCTCGGTATGGTAGAGGTCGAGCGCAACGATGAGGTCGAGGCTCTGCAGCGCGTCGACCAGCGCCTGTCCGCCGGGCGCCGACATCACCATATTGCCGCCGGTCAGGATCATCGCGCGCACCTGCCCCGCGCCGGGCTCCAATATGTCGGCGGGCAGCATCGCCGAGGCGAGGAATTGCGCGACGCTGGGGAAATCGCCGACGCGGCTGCGCGTGTCGCCATAACCGCCGGTGAGCACCTTCTGCGATCCGCCGAGGATCGTGCGGCTAAAAATCGCGCCGCCCTGGCGGCCCAATTTGCCGCCGAGCAGGTTGAGCGCGATCAGCAGGAAATTCTCGAGCGTCGCATGCGGCCCGCGGCACACACCGAGCCGGCCATAGGCGACCGCGCGCGGCGTCGCGGCGAAACTGCGCGCAAGGTCGCGGATCGTGTCGGCATCGACGCCCGCGCGCTCGGCGCAATCCGCAAGCTGATAGGGCGCGACCGCGCCGGCGAGGTCGGCGAAACCGTCGGTATGCGCGGCGACATAGTCGGTATCGTAGAGCCGCTCGTCGATCAGGACGCATAGCAGCCCGAGCAGCAGCCAGACATCGCCATTGGCGCGCACCGCGACATGTTGGTAGCGGCGGGCGGTCTCGGTGCGGCGCGGGTCGACGACGACGACGCGTCCGCGTTCGGCGATCGCGTCGAGGTCGTGGCGAACGCGCGGTGACCAGAGCATCGATCCGTTGGAAACCAAAGGGTTGGCGCCGAACATGAGCAACATGTCGCAATGTGGCAGGTCGGGGATCTCGTAAGTCACCGCCGAACCGAACGCGAGGTAGCAGGCGGTCAGGCGGGCGTTGGTGTCCTGCGATCCCGCGCCATAATATTTGGTGATGCCCAAGGCCTTGAGGAAGGCCTTGAGGCTGAACGACACGTCGATGCCGAAGGCGATCGGATTGCCCTTGTACGATGCCACCGCGTCGGGGCCGTGGGTGTCGATCACCCGACCGAGGCGGGCGGCGATGTCGTCGAGCGCTTCGTCCCAGCCGACGGGCGCGAATTCGCCGGGGCCGCCGACGCGTTTCATCGGCGTGAGGATGCGGTCGGGGTCGTAAGTCACATTGTGGAAGGTGATGCCCTTCAGGCAGACATGTCCTTGCGAATGCGGGTTTTCCTTGTCGGGTCCGACGTCGGTGATGCGCCCGCCCTCGACCGTTGCGACGAGCCCGCAATGCGCCTCGCACAGGCGGCAGAAGGTGACATGCACGCCGTCGTCGCCGGGGCGGAGCCGCTTCGTCTGGCTCTCGATCATCGCCTGCGCCTCATGAATAGCTCTCAATATCTAATATCATTTGATTATCACCGTAAATGGTGCAAATCCGTGGACGAGAACCGGATGTCCGGATGCTATGGGCGAGGGTAAAATGGATTTTTCGAACGACTATATGCTGACCATCGACGGTGCCGCGGTCGATACCGCGGGCCGCATCGACGTGATCAATCCGGCGACCGGCAAGGCCTTTGCCTCGGCTCCGGCCGCGGGGCAGGCCGAGCTCGACCTGGCGGTCGCCGCGGCGAAGCGGGCGCTGCCGGCGTGGAAGGCGCTCGGCTGGGAAGGGCGGCGCGAATTGCTGGTCAAGGCGGCCAAGGCGATCGAGCCGCATCTCGACGCGTTCACCGCGCTTTTCGTCGCCGAGCAGGGGCGCCCGACCGCGCTCGCGAAGGGCGAGGTGCAGATGGGCGCGTGGTGGCTGAAGTCGGTCGCGCGGCAGGATCTGCCCAACGAGATCGTCGAGGACAGCGACACGCGCCAGGTGATCGTCAAGCACGAGCCACTGGGTGTCGTCGCGGCGATCGTGCCGTGGAACTTCCCTTTCCTGCTCGCGATGTGGAAGATCGCGCCCGCGTTGCTCGCGGGCAACACGATGGTGCTGAAACCGTCGCCCTACACGCCGCTCTGTTCGCTCAAGCTCGCCGAGCTGTGGCGCGATATCCTGCCTGCCGGGGTCTATAACGTCATCTCGGGCGACGATGCGCTCGGTCCGCTGATGACCGCGCATCCGGGTTTTGCGAAGATCAGCTTCACCGGCTCGACCGCGACGGGCAAGCGCGTGATGGAGGCGGCGTCGCGCGACCTCAAGCGCATCACGCTCGAGCTCGGCGGCAACGACGCCGCGATCGTGCTTCCCGACGTCGACGTCGCCGAGGTCGCGCCGAAGCTCTTCTTCGGTTCCTTCTACAACACCGCGCAGGTCTGTATCGCGACCAAGCGCATGTATATCCACGACGATATCTATGACGAGATGCTCGGGGCCTTTCACCGCCTCGCGAAGGAAGCGGTCGTCGGCGACGGGTCGCAGCAGGGGGTGCAATATGGCCCGGTCCAGAACCGCGCGCAGTATGACCGCGTTCGCGGCCTGATCGACGGCGCGCGCGCCGAGGGGCTGACCTTGCTGCAGGGCGCCGACGTGCCCGAGGGCGACGGATATTTCATTCCGATCACCCTCGTCGACAATCCTCCGGAGGATGCCGCGGTCGTCACCGAGGAAGCGTTCGGCCCGGTGCTGCCTTTGCTGCGCTTCTCCGACATCGACGACGTCGTCGCGCGCGCCAATGACTGCGATTACGGGCTCGCGGGCGCGGTCTGGTCGAAGGATATCGACGCGGCGGTCGCGCTCGCCGACCGGATCGAGACCGGTACGGTGTGGATCAACGACAATTTCCAGAACGGCCCGCACATTCCCTTCGCGGGCGCGAAACAATCGGGTTTCGGGGTCGAGAACGGCGCCGAGGGGCTGCGCGAATTCACCTTTCCCAAGGTGATCTTCGTGCCGAAGAAGCCGGCCTGAGCCGACCCACCAACTGCCGTTTGCCCTGAGCTTGTCGAAGGGCCGTTCTTTCTTGCAACCTCGAAAAGAAGGACGGTGCTTCGACAAGCTCAGCACGAACGGAGACAGGGGGCGTTCGTGAAGGCTGGCGATGCGCATTAGATCCCGGCGATCCGGGCGAGGTGCCAGTCGCTGTCGGCCCACAGCACCTCGATCGCCATCGCGCGTTTGACAGCATGGCCGACTGGCAGATCGTCGGTCATGCCCATGCCGCCGTGAAGCTGGATCGCCTCCTGCCCGACGAAGCGGCTGGCGCGCGCGATATTGACCATCGCGCTCGACACCGCGCGGGCGCGGGCAGGCGGCTCTGCGTCCAGCGCCTCGACCGCGAGCCAGGCCGACGAGCGCGCCAGTTCGCATTCGAGATACATGTCGACCATCCGGTGCTGAAGCGCCTGGAAGCCGGCGATCGGCTGGCCGAACTGGCGCCGCTGGCCGGTGTAGGCGATCGTCTGTTCGAGCAGACCGTCGAGCAGCCCCACCGCCTCGGCGGCGAGCAGAGCGAGAGTCCGGTCGCGGGCTTCCTCGAGCAGGTCGAGCGCGCCGCCTGCCCGACCGACCAGCGCGTCGGCGGGGAGCGCATGATTCTCGAAAATCAGATCGGCGGCGGGATGGCCGTCGATCGTCGTGTAGCGCGCGAGCCGGAGGCCTTCGCTCTTGGTCGGGTCGACGCGGAAGAGCGATAGCCCGTCGTCGTCGGTGCGCGCTGCGACCAATATCGCATCGGCCTCGGCCGCCCAGCCGACGACGGCCTTGCTGCCATCGAGGCGCCAGCCATCGCCGTCGCGCCGTGCGCGCGTCTCGATGTCGGCAAAGTCGTAGCGCACAGCCGGCTCGGCCCAGCCGAGCGTCGCCATCGCATCGGCGGGCAGGGCGGGCGCGTTGCAGCGGTCGAGCAGCCACGCCGCCGCCGCTGCCCCGGCGAAGGGCAGGCGCGCCCGCGCGCGGCCGATTTCCTCGGCGACGATCGCCCCTTGCTGCGCGTCGAGCAGCGCGGCACCGAGACCCAGCCGACCGGCGAAATCGGCCCAGTCGTGCGCGCCGTCTCGCGCCAGATACGCCCGCACCGCATCGCGCAGCATCGCCTGTTCGGCGTCGGACAGGAGCGCGCTCATCGCGCCATCCCCGCCAGCGCGCGCCAGATGATATTCTTCTGCACCTCGGTCGACCCGCCATAGATGGTTTGCGCTCGCTCGAAGAGATAGGATTGCACGGCGACCGGTCCGAAGGGCGCGGCCGCCGGCGTCGCATCGGCCCAGTCGGCGCCGTTCCGGTCGAGCATCGGCAGTCTGTTACGCCCCGCCAGGTCGATCGCCAGTTCGGTGATCGCCTGCGCGCATTCGGTGCAGGCGATCTTGAGCGCCGCGGCGCTGGCCATCGAAATCTCGCCGCGCAGCGCGCGCAGGATCGATGCCTCGATCGCCGTGAGGCGGGCTTCGACACGCGCATGCGCGAGGCGAAAGGCGGGATCGCGGTCCATCGTGCCGCCGCCGCGCGCGGGCAGCTTTGCCGCCTGGTCGAGCAGCGCCGCGAGATCGCGCTTTTTCGACCCGATATGTGCATAGGACAGCCGCTCGGTCTTGAGCAGGACATTGGCATAGTGCCACGCCTGCCCCTCGTCGCCGATGCGATTGGTCACGGGCACGCGGACATTGTCGAATTCGATGCGGTTGAGTTCATCCGACCCGTCGATCAGGCGGATCGGATGGACGCGGATTCCGGGCAGGTCGAGCGGCGCGCAGATCAGCGAAATGCCCTGCTGCTTGCGCTCCTCTTTGCTGGTGCGCGCGAGGCAGAAGATCCAGTCGGCCCACCCGGCGCCCGAGGTCCAGATTTTCGTGCCGTTCAAAATATAGTCGTCGCCTTCGCGCACGGCGGAAAAGCGCAGCGAGGCGAGGTCTGATCCGGATTCGGGTTCCGAATAGCCCTGTGCCCAGAAACTGCGCGATTCGAGGATTGCGGGCAGCCATTCCGCCTTTTGCCGTTCCGACCCGAAAGCGGCGATGATCGGGCCGATGTAGATGACCGCCATCGGGATGATGCCGGCGGCATGGGCAAATTCGAGCTCCTGGTCGAAGATATAGCGCTCGATCGGTGTCCAGCCGGTGCCGCCGACGTCGCGCGGCCAGCCGACGCCGAGCCAGCCGCGCGCGTTCAGCGCCTGCTGTGCATCGATATGATCCGCCTTGGTAAGCCGCTGGCCCGCCTTGTTCTTCGCGATGACGTGCGCGGGATAGTCGCGCGCGAAAAACGCCCGCACCTCGACCTGAAAGGCGGCTTCTTCGGGATTGAGCTTGAGCATGATGATCCTGTCGGCAGGGTGGGAACGCCCACCCTATAACATGGTCAGGATGCGCGGAAGGTGACGGGCAGGGTCTTCAGCGTCCGCGCTTCCCCGACCGCGAAGTCGGGTTTGAAATCGTCGCGGATCCTGATGTCGGGCAGGCGGTGGAAGATCGAACGGATCATCATTTCGAGCAAAGCCTTGGCGAAATGCTGGCCGATGCAGATATGCGCGCCGCCGCCGAAGCCCAGATGGTCGTGCTCGGTGCGGACGGGCCGGTCGAAGCGGACTTCGTTGGGCTCGTCGAAATGGCCGGGGTCGTGGTTCGCGGCGCCATTCATCGCCATGATGTAGTCGCCGGCCTTCAGCGGGCAGCCCTCGAGCTCGGTGTCGCGCGTGACCGTGCGGCGCAGGCCCTGGATCGGCGAGGCGAAGCGGACGAATTCCTGCAAGGCGGTCGGAAAATCGATCTCGTTGTTCAGCAGCTTCGCGCGCTCTTCGGGATGCTCGATCAGATACCAGAGCGACATGCCCGCGACCGCGCTCGTCGTGTCGAGCCCGCCGAACAGCACCAATGTCGCGATGCCGACGATCTCGTCGTCGGTCAGTTTCTCGCCGGCGATCTCGGCATCGATCAGCGTCTGCATCAGGTCGTCCTCGGGCGGCGAACTGCGACGCCGCGCGGCGAATTCATAAAGATACTGGCCGAGTTCGACGCCATATTGGCCGCAGGTCTCGGGATCCTCGACGCGCATGCGGGTCAGGAAATCGATCTTGTGCGCCAGCATTTTCCAGTCGGCGCGCGGCACGCCGAGGAAGGGCATGATGACCGTCGCCAGCGTCGGGCGCACAAGCTGTTCCTGCAATTCGGCCTCGCCGGCCGGCACGATCGTATCGAGCAATTCGGTGATGATCGCCTCGAACCGCGGGCGATATTTCTGGATCGCGTCGGGGAGGAAGATCGGGTTGAGCAGCTTGCGCATCCGCGTCTGGTGCGGCGGGTCGAGGTCGATCGGATAGAGCGGCAGCGGCTGCTTGGGCAGCGCGGTGCCATCCGCCGAGCTGAAGGTGCGGAAATCGTCATAGACGCGGCGCGTCGCGGCATAGTTGGTCGTGTACCAGAATCCGCCGAGCTGCTCCGAACGGGCGACGGGGCACCCCGTCTCGCGCACCTTGTCGTAGAAGTCGTAGGGGCGCTGCATCAAAACGCGGTCGTGCTGGCTGAACTCTTCCGCCGCATAGTCTTTGACGTCCGCCATCGTTTGATCCTCTCGCCATTTGCCGTTTGTGGGCTGTTGCGATGCAATTTCGATCAAATGGCAAGCCGTGTCAACCAATCGATTAATTGTTTTTGCCGCAAGACGCCTCGGAAACGGCGCTTTATAGCGATTGCAGTCGTATCGGGCCGACTTTACATTTTGAAGAATCTGGACAGTCGGTCAAAAGAATGAAAGGTACTAACCGAACGACTAACTGGAGCGAATCATGCGACCAGCAACGGGTGAGGACGGCGATCATGTCACCTTCTGCCGCATCTGCACCGCGGTGTGCGGGCTGGTGGCGACGGTCGAGGACGGCAAGGTCGTGCGCGCGCGGCCCGATCCCGACAATCCGTCGTCGCAGGGCCATGCCTGCGTCAAGGGCATCGCCTATCATGGCGTGACGCACGACCCCGACCGGGTGACGCGGCCGATGAAGCGCGTCGCGCCGGGGCGTTTCGAGCCGGTGAGCTGGAACGAGGCGCTGGGCGATATCGCGACGCGGCTGTCGGCGATCATCGCCGAGCACGGCCCCGATGCGGTCGCGAGCTACCAGGGCAATCCGCCCGCTTATGCGACCGACGGCATGACGGGATTCCGCATGTTCCTGAAGGCGCTGGGCACGACGAAAATCTACGGCGCGGGGTCGCAGGACACCAATGCGCGCTTCACCGCCAACTGGATTCTCTACGGCAGCCCGCTGACGATCGACGTGCCCGACGTCAACAATGCCGATTTCATGCTGATCTTCGGCGCCAATCCGCTGATCTCGCACGGCTCGCTGATCTTCACCCCGCGCGTCCGGCAACAGCTCGACGCGGTCGCCGAACGCGGGGGCGTCGTCGTCGTCGATCCGCGGCGCAGCGAGACCGCGGCGCGCTACGAGCATGTCGCGATCGAGCCGAACAGCGACTGCTGGCTGATGCTGGCGATGCTCAAGACCCTCGCCGACGAGGGGCTGGCCGATGAGGCGTTCCTTGCCGAACGCTGCGCGGGCTGGGGCGAATTGCAGGTTGCGCTCGCGGGCGTCGACTATGAGGATGCGGCGCGGCGCACGGGGATCGACGTGGCGACGATCAAGGGACTCGCGCGCCGCCTGACCGCCAGCCCGAAGTCGGTGTGCTACGGCCGTGTCGGCATCTGCCGCGGGCCGCATGCGACGCTCGCCAATTTCCTGCTCTCGGCACTCAACATGGTCGGCGGCACCTTTGGGCACGAGGGTGGCAGCACCTTTGCGACCCCGGTGCTCGCGGGCAGCGACCGCGCGACCACCGGCGGTTATGATGAGGTGCGCAGCCGCGTCGGCAATTTTCCCAGCGTGACGCAATTCCTGCCCTCGGCGGTGATGCCCGACGATATCCTCGAACCGGGGCCGGGCAAGGTTCGCGCGCTGCTGTCGCTCGGCGGCAATGTGCTGCTCGCGGCGCCGGGGGGCGACCGGCTGCGGCGCGGGCTCGAACAGCTCGAGCTCTCGGTATCCTTCGACCTCTATATCAACGAGGCGGGCTCCTACGCCGATTATGTGCTACCCGGGCTGACCTTCTACGAGCGCGCCGACCTGCCGATGGTGCCCTTCATGAGCATGGTGCAGCCTTTCCTCCAATATGCCGAGCCGGTGATCCCGCCGGTCGGCGAGGCGCGGAGCGAGTTCGACACCTTCTGTGAGATTTTGGCGCGGATGGGACTGCGCATGCCCGCCGCTTCGCCCGACGAGATTGCGGCGCAGGCCGCGGGTGGGCAGATGCGCCCGCTCGAAGTGCTCGACGGCGCGATCCGGCAGGGGCCGGCGGGCCGGCACGGCGACTGGTCGATCGACAAGTTGCGCGACCATCCGCACGGCGTCATGCTCGACATCCCGATCCCTTGGGGCAATCAGGAAAAGATCGCGCACGCCGACGGCAAGATTCATCTCTGGGACGATATGGTCGCCGCCGAGCTCGACCGGCTGGTTGCGGCGACGCCGGTCGAAGGGCTGAAGCTGCTGTCGCGGCGCGACATGCGCTCGCACAATGGCTGGCTGCACAATGTCGATCGGCTGATCCGATCGCAGAAGCCGACCTTGCATATCCATCCCGACGATGCCGCCGAACGCGGGCTGTCGGACGGTGACCGCGCGACGCTGTCGAACCGCTTCGGCGCGATCGAGGTCGAGGTCGAACTCAATGACGATCACCGGCGCGGTACGGTTTCCTATCCGCATTGCTTCGGGCACAGCACCGGCGGCTGGCAGCGCGCGAACCGGGCCGGGGGCGCGAACGTCAACATCCTGCTCGGGCATGGCCCCGATGTGGTCGAGGCGGTGTCGGGAACGACGCTGATGGACGGGATCGCGGTCGAGGTGACCGCGCTACAGCCTGCGTGAGCGAGGTGGGATCAGGGCGCGAGGCCGCGCAGATAGATGTCGCAGACCATCTCGGCATATTTCTGCTTGATGCCGTCGTCGAGCCGCGCGACGCCCAGCGTCGAGGGCACCGAATAGCCGGCGTGGAAGATATGGTCGGCGGCGCCGACGAGGCAATAATAGAGCAGGCCGGGGTCGACGTCCTTGAGCACGCCTTCGCGCACGCCCTGCGCGACGATGTCGCGATAGACCTCGATCATCGGTTCGATGAAGATCTGCGCGACGCGCTTGCTTGCCGCGGGGCTGCCGGACTCGACCATATAGTGGATCAGCCGGTTGATATAGGGCGAGCGGTAGTAGGCGTTGATGATGCCGTTGATGTGGATCTTCAGCTTCTTCTGCGCCGGAATATCCATTTCGCTCAGCGCCTTGAGCGCGGTCATCGCGGTCTCGGCATCGCGTTCGAGCACCGCGAGCAACAGACCTTCCTTGTTGCCGAAATAATATTTGATCATCGCACTGTTCACCGACGCGCGCTGCGAAATCTCGTTGAGCGAGACGTCGATCGTCGTCGCCTCGGACAAAAGCTGCGCGGTCGCGTTGAGCAGCGCTTCGGCCGACGCCGACCGTTCCTCGCGCCGCGCTGCCTTGATCGTCAAGCCGCTGTCCTTGTCCATGCCGATGTCCGTTGTCTCCGCCCCGCCTATCGTTGGGACTCGGGAAGGAAGACTGTCAAGCCCTCCAGTTCCTCGGTCATCGCGATCTGGCACGACAGGCGGCTGTTCGGGCGCGGGTCGTTGGCGCAGTCGAGCATCTCGCTTTCATCGGCGCCGGCAGGGCCTACGCGCTCGACCCATTCGGGGGCGACATAGATGTGGCAGGTCGCACAGGCGCAGACACCGCCGCAGTCGGCCTCGATTCCCTCGATCATCGCGTCGCGCGCTCCGCGCATGACCGAGTCCCCGACGTCGATCTCGACCGTCTCGATGCTGCCGTCGGTTCCATGGAAATTCACGCTCGGCATATGCTTTTTCCTGTCCCGGCCATGGTGGGTCAACCCACTTTCAATCGATCAATTAATATTGCATGGTGACGGTGTCAACGAACGCGCCTATGCAGTGCAAAATTAATTAGTCGATTGATGGAGAGGTCATGTCGGGCGAGGAAGCGGACTATATCGTCGTGGGCGGGGGCAGCGCGGGCTGCGTGCTCGCGGCGCGGCTGAGCGAGGATCCCGGAGTCCGCGTCGCGCTGGTGGAGGCCGGCGGCGAATCGACCGGGCTGATGGTCCAGATGCCCGTCGGCTTTGCCAAGATGCTCGTCGACGACCGCTACGACTGGAAATATTGGCAGCTGCCCGACCCGTCGATCAACGGGCGGCGTTTCATCTGGTCGGGCGGGCGCATGCTCGGCGGCGGCAGCGCGATCAACGGCCAGGTCTATATCCGCGGCACCCGCGCCGATTTCGATGCCTGGGAACGGCTCGGCGCGACGGGGTGGAATTTCGACGGCGTCTTTCCCTATTTCCTGCGCAGCGAAAGCTGGGCGGGGCCGCCGAACCAGAGCCACGGGTCGCAGGGGCCGCTGTCGGTGTCGCCGATGCGCGACCCGCATCCGCTGTGCGACCTGTTCCTGCGCGCCTGCGAGCAATATGGGCTGGCGCGGCTCGACGATTATAACGGCGGCCAGATGGAGGGCGCGTATCTCACCCAGGCGACGCAGCGCGACGGCTGGCGGTGCAGCACCGAAAAGGCCTATCTGCGCGATGCGCGGAAACGGCCGAACCTGATGACGGTCACCAACGCGCATGTCGAAACGATCCTGATCGAACAGGGCGAGGCGGTGGGCATCCGCTATCGTCAGGGCAGCGATGCCAAAATCCTCCGCGCACGCCGCGAAGTGATTGTCGCCTCGGGGTCGATGGGATCGCCCGCGCTGCTGCTGCGCTCGGGGATCGGCGCGGGCGCCTATCTGCAATCGCGCGGGATCGCGGTGCACGCCGACCGCGCCGAGGTCGGCCATAATCTGCAGGAACATCCCGGCATCACGCAGAACAAGTTCGTCAGCGTACCGACGCTCAACAGCCAGGTCGGCCCGCTCGACATGATCCGGCACCTCGCCAAATTCTTCTGGAACAAGAGCGGCCCGATGGGCGCCCCCGCGGTGCAGGCGATGGGGCTCGCGCGCACCCGCGACGGGCTCGACGAACCCGACGTGCAGCTCCACTTCATGCCGCTCGCTTATAATGTCGAGCCCGAGACGGTATCGTCGGCCGAGGCGGTGATGCCCAAGGAACCGTGCATCAGCATCAATGTGTCGCTGACGCGGCCCAAGTCGCGCGGGCGGATCGAACTGGGCGATGCGCTCGAACCGGTGATCAACCACCAATTGCTCGGCGATCGCGCCGACGTCGACACGCTGATCGGCGCGATGAAGCTGGTCGACCGGCTGTTTGCGATGCCTGCGTTGAACGCCATCACGCTCGGCGACCGCTCGCCCGACCCGGTGCCCACCGACGATGCGGGCTGGGAGGCCTATGTCCGCGCCAAGACGATGATCACCTATCACCCCGTCGGCAGTTGCCGCATGGGGTCGGACGCGGCGTCGGTGGTCGATCCGCAATGCCGCGTGCGCGGCGTCGGACGGCTGCGCGTCGCCGACGCCTCGATCATGCCGCAGATCACCAGCGGCAACACCAATGCCGCGACGATCATGATCGGCGAAAAGGCCGCCGAGATGATCCGCACCAACGCATGAGTGCATCTGCCGCCTATGATTTCGAGCATATCGCGGTCGAGCGGCCGGCGCCGGGCATCGTCCTGCTGACGCTGAACCGGCCCGAACGGATGAACGCGACCAATGACAAGCTCCATTACGAACTGGTACGGCTGCCCGCGCTGATCGATGCCGATCCCGAGGCGCGCGCGGCGGTCGTGACCGGGGCGGGTAGGGCGTTTTGCGTCGGCGGCGACTGGGCCGATATTGCGGGCGACGGCAATGATTATGCCAACAAGATCCGGATGATGCGCGAAACGTCGCAGATCCTGACCGCGCTCATCGAGATGCGCAAACCGCTCGTCTCGGCGATCAACGGCCCTGCCGCCGGGATCGGCCTTGCGCTCGGGCTGCTCGCCGATATCTCGGTGGTCAATGAGGAGGCGAACCTCTCCGACGGGCACCTCCGCATCGGACTCGCCGCGGGCGACCATGCCGCGATGGTCTGGCCCTTGCTCTGCTCGATGGCGAAGGCGAAACGCTATTTGCTCACCGGCGACAAAGTCAATGGCCGCGAGGCCGAACGCATCGGGCTGGTGTCCGACGCGGTGCCGCCCGCCGAGGTGCTGCCGCTCGCATTGCGCTACGCTGCGACGCTCGCCGAGCGCTCGCCGCTCGCCATCGAACTCAGCAAGCGCGCGCTCAACCATTGGTTTCGCACCGCCATGCCGATTTTCGAAGCGTCGCTGGGTTATGAGATGGTGACCGCCTTCGACCCCGACCAGGCGGCGCATATGCCGACCAAAAGCTGAGGACCTGCCGATGACCGCCGACCCGACTTTGATCGTCGCCACCCCCGCGCCGGGGGTGCTGCACCTGACCTTTAATCGCCCCGACGTGCATAACGCCTATGACACGCCGACTTTCTCAGCCTTTGCCGAGCAGCTCGACCGTGCCGCGAGCGATCCTGAAATCCGCGCCATCGTCATCAGCGCGCGCGGGGGCAGGGCGTTCAGCGCCGGCTTCGACATTCACGAAATGGCGGGCTTCGACGCCGACGCCATGCGCCGCGCGTTCGAAAGCCGCGATCCGGTGTTCGGGCGCGTCGCCGCGCATCCGCTGCCGATCATCGCCGCGATCGACGGTATCTGTTTCGGCGCCGGGGCCTTGCTTGCGCTCGCCTGCGACATGCGGATCGCGACGCCGGGTTTCCGCTTCAAGGTCACTGCCGTGGGATATGGCTGCGCCAATGCGACCTGGTCGCTGCCGCGCGCGGTCGGCGCGCCGCGCGCCAAGGCGATCCTGATGACCGGGCAGGTCGTCGAGGCCGCAGAGGCAGAACGCATCGGGCTGGTCAACGCCGTGGTCGAGGCATCCGAACTGGATGCGCGCGCCATCGCGCTGGCGTCCGCCGTCGCCGCCAATCCGGCGCGCGGCGTCGCGGGAATCAAGACGCTCGTCGATGGCAGCCTGACGCGTTCGCCGATCGAGGGCTGGCAGGCCGAATATGACTGGATGATCGCGAGCATGACCGGCGCGCCGGCGGGCGGCGAAACCTTCGGCAAATTCCTATCCGAACACGACGACCACAAACGCTGAATATCGACATCAGGAGAATGAAATGATTGGCCAAGCCCAGGCGCAGGTGGCGCATCCCGACAAGCTGTTCATCGGCGGGCGCTGGATCCCCGTCGAGGGCAGCGGTCGCTTCACGGTGACCAACCCCGCGACCGAGGAGGCGTTCGGCGAAGTCGTCGCGGCGGGCGTGCCCGAGGTCGAGCGTGCGGTCGCCGCAGCACGCAAGGCGTTCGACGAAGGCCCCTGGCCGCGCATGTCGGCTGCCGAACGCGCGACCTATATGCGCGCCCTGTCGCAGGCTTTGCAAAAGCGAGGCGCGGCGCTCGACAGCGCCTGGATCTCGCAGATCGGGGTGCCGATCTGGATGGCACAGGGGTCGGGTGCGGGCACTGCTGGCCTGCTCGACTATTATGCGGGCCTCGCCGAGAGCTATCCCTTCGAGGATGTCCGCCCGTCGAACGGCATGATGTCGAAAGTCGCGGTGGTGGTGCGCGAACCCGTCGGCGTCGTTGCCGCGATCGCGCCGTGGAACGGTCCGCTCGCCTCGCTGCTCATCAAGCTGGCGCCCGCGCTCGCGACCGGCTGCACCGTGATCCTCAAGCCGGCGCCCGAAACCCCGCTCGAGGCGTTCATGCTCGCCGAGGCGGCCGAGGAGGCGGGCTTCCCCGAGGGTGTCATCAACCTGCTGCCCGCCGACCGCGAGGCGTCGGACCTGCTCGTCCGCCATCCCGGCGTCGACAAGGTCGCCTTCACCGGATCGACCGAGGTCGGGCTGCATATCGCGCAGGTCTGCGCCGGCCGCATGGCGCGCTTCACGATGGAACTCGGCGGCAAGTCCGCCGCGATCGTCCTCGACGATTTCGAACCCGAAGCGATGGGCCCCGCGCTCGCGCCGATGATCACCCTGCTGTGCGGTCAGGTGTGCATCAATTTCAGCCGCGTGCTCGTGCCGCGCGCGCGCAAGGACGCCTATGTCGAAAGCCTCGCCGCGGCGATGGCGGCGACCAGCATCGGCGATCCGCTCGACGCCGCGACTATGATGGGCCCGCTTGCGATGGCGCGGCACCACGCCAAGGTGTCGAGCTATTTCGACAAGGGGGTCGCCGAGGGCGCGCGCATCGCGACCGGCGGCCGGCGCCCGCCGGCGCTGAACAGCGGCTATTATGTCGAACCGACGGTGTTCGCCGACGCGACCAACGACATGGCGATCGCGCAGGAGGAAATCTTCGGCCCCGTCACCGCGGTGATCCCCTATGACAGCGTCGAGGAGGCGATCGCGATCGCCAACGACAGCCAATTCGGCCTTTCGGGCGGGGTCTATACACACGACACCGACCGCGCCTATGCCGTCGCGCGGCGCATCCGTACCGGGCACTTCACCCAGAACGGCCGCGATTTCGACCTGACCAATCCCTTTGGCGGGTTCAAGAAATCGGGCGTCGGGCGCGAGGGCGGACCCGAGGGGATCGAGCCCTTCACCGAGGTCAAGACCATATTCCTGCCGCAGGTCCCCGGCGCGCTCGCATGAGCGCGGCCTACACAGCCGGCCTGTTCGACGTCGCGGGCAAGCGCGCGCTGGTCACCGGCGCGACCTCTGGCATCGGCCGGATGATCGCGCGCGGGCTGGCGCAGGCGGGGGTCGAGGTCTGGGTCGTCGCGCGCGGCAAGGGCGATGTCGAGGCGATCGTCGCGGAGCTCGGCGGAAATGCGCAGGGCGTGGCGGCGGACGTGGCGACCGACGAGGGCGTTGCGCGCGTCGCCGACGCGCTCGGCGAGCGCCCGCTGCATATCCTCGTCAACAATGCCGGTACCGACCGGACGACGCCGCTCGGCGGTGACGGTCGCGAGGATTTCGACGCGGTGCTGAACCTCAATCTCGCCGCACCTTTCCTGCTGACGCGCAAATTGCTGCCGCAGCTCGAAAGCGCCGCGACCCCCGGCGATCCGGGACGCGTGATCAACATCGCCTCGATCGCGGCGCTCAATCCCGGGCATCTCGAAAATTTCGCCTATGCGTCGAGCAAGTCGGGGGTCGCGATGATGTCGCGCCACCTCGGCCGCCATCTCGCCAAGCGCAACATCAGCTGCAACGCGATCGCGCCGGGGCTCTTCCCGTCGCGGCTCACCGAACAATTCCTCGGCATGGCAGAGGGGGACGAGGTGCCCCGGGCCTTCGTCTCGCCGCTCGGCGCGCGCGCGGGCGAGATGGATGATATCGCCGGCGCGGTGATCTATCTCTCGTCACGCGCCGGCGCCTGGGTCACCGGCGTGCTGCTGCCGGTCAGCGGGGGCATCCAGACCGTCAGCTGATCAATCCACCCCGAAGATCGCCGAGCTGATCGTCGGCGCGCCGGGCCCGCCCGCGAGCAGGCAGGTGCGCGCACCCGGTACCGGGTTCGGGCTTTCGCCGCGCAGGCAGCGCACCGCCTCGACCGCGGTGACGAAGCCGTGGACGAAACCATGCGCGAGGTTGCCGCCCGACGTGTTCACCGGCAATTTGCCCGATGGCGCGATCAGATTTTCGAAGCGCACGACCTCGGCGACATTTTCATAGGTGCAGAAGCCATGGTCGATCAGCGAGGCGATCCCTTGCGCGCTGAAATTCTCGTAGAGCTGGACGACGTCGATATCGGCCGGGGTCAGTCCGGCGGTGCCGTAGAGCCGGTTGCGGATCGCGCGGAAACCCGCGGTCGGATAGAGATCGGTCGCGTCGTTCTCGAGCAGGTCGCCGTAACCCGCCTCGGTCCCCTGCGCGACCGACAGCAGTTTCACCGGCTTCTTCCTGAGGTCGCGCGCCATCTCGGTCGAGACAAGCAGGATCGCGCCCGCGCCGTCATTCTCGCGGCTGCAATCGAAGAGGTGGAAGGGTTCGGCGATGATCCGCGAGCCTTGATACTCGTCATGGTCGAAGGTCTTGCCATAGGCAACCGCCTCGGGATTGCGGCTGCCGTGGTAATAGGAGGCGCGGACGAGCTCCTCGCACAGCGCATAGGGCACACCATGATATTCGAACATCCGCTGCGCGCGCATCGCGCAGACCTGCGCGGGGGCGAGGATGCCCGACGACACCATATGGTCGTTGAGGTGATGCGCCATCACCGCCGCCGACAGCCGCCCGCTATTACCCTCGACCAGCGCGCGGAACACCACCACGGCACGCGCCTGCCCGGTCAGGATCGCTGACGCGGCGATGCCGAAGGCACCCGCGATGCCGCCGCCGCCGCCGCCCCACACCTGTGCCGACCAGTTGATCGCCCTGGTGCCGAGGTCGGGCATCAACCGCACCGGCTCGTTCTTGTCGTCGCCATAGGAGACGAAGCCGTCGACGTCGGCCGGGTCGAAGCCTGCATCCTCGCACGCATCGACGATCGCGCGCACCAGCACGCCGCGTTCGGGGACGGGCGCGGTGCCGCGCTTATACTGGCGATAACCGACGCCGGCGGCGGCAACCAGGCCCGACAAATTGGGGTTCATGCAAGCCTCCAGCGCAGCGCGGGGATTTGCGCGTCGCCAAAGGCGGTGCGCGCGATGGTGCCGGTGACGGGCGCGCCGATCTTCAGCCCCGCCTCGTCGCCCTCGATCACGCCGACCAGCCGGACGGGCACGGCGTCGAGCGTGACGACGAGCGTCGAAAAGGGTTTCGCGAAAGCCTCGGTGCCGCCGAACGGGTGGTGGGTGCGGGTGTAGGTGAATACAGTACCCGTCAGCGGCTGTTCGATCCACTCATGGTCCCAGCCGCCGCAGCCGCCGCAGCGCCATACCGCAGGCCAATGCCATGTGCCGCAGCTCGTGCAGCGCGGCAGTTCGAGCCGCCCTTCCAGAAGCGCATCCCAATAGCGCCCTTCGGCGCCGATCGGCCCCGTTGCCGAATGATAGGTCATTCGCCCCGCATCCTTTCCCGCCGCTTTGCTGCGGCCATTGCATCATTTATCTACACTATATAGATTCGATGCCGACGTGCAATGGTGAAGTGCGTGGGCCTGCACAAAGCCCGCGCGGTTGGGAGAGACGATGATGCTGCGAGTGACCTTCTGCCTCAAACGGCTGCCGGGGATGACGCGCGCGCAATTCCAGGATTATTGGCGGAACAGTCATGCGCCGCTGGTGAAGGAACATGCCGAAGCCTTGGGCATCCGCAAATATGTCCAGTCGCACAGCCTGGCGCTGCCGGGGGCTTTCCCGCTCGCCGATGTGCGCGGCTCATCGGGCCTCGACTATGACGGCGTCGCGCAGCTGTGGTGGGACGATATGGCCAGCTTCGCCGCCGCCGGTTCGACCGAGGCGGGGCGCGTCGCTGGCGCGGTCTTGCTCGCCGACGAAAGGAAGTTCATCGACCTGCCGAACTCGCCGATCTTCCTTTCGGAAGATTTTCACGTCATCGATTAGCCCGTCGCGGTCACCGGGTTGGCGCTCGCCATATGCGCCTCGGCCTGTCGCCGCGTCGCCTCGGCGAGCGGTTCGAGCACGGCATCGGTCTTCAGTCGTTCGATGCCCGCTTCGTCGATGCCTAGCCAGTCGCCGATGACCTCTTCGCTCTGCTCGCCGCTGAGCGGCGCCGGGCGTCGCGGCGGCGCGGGCAGGTCGCCGGTCCGCACGACATAGGCGTCGCCCATCACATCCTCCTGCAGCCAGGGATGCTCCTCGACGCGATAGAAGCCGCGCTCGCGATAGTGCGGAAAGTCGGGCAGTTCGGCGAGGCGCAGCATCGGCGCGGCGGCGACGCCCGCCGCCTGCAACGTCGCGGCCGCTTCGTGCTGGCTACGGCCGGTCGCCCAGGCCTCAATTGCCGCGTCGATCTCGCCTCGCGCGGCAAGGCGCTTGGCCGCGCTGTCGAAGCCCAAGCCTTCGCCATAGCCGATCGCGTCGCACAGCTTCGCCCAGTCGGCATCGCCCTCGACCGTGATGACGCACCATTCGTCCTCGCCCGCGGTGCGATAAACGCCCCAGGGCCACTCGGCCGGCGCACCGCCCGCGGGCGTTCCGCGCACGACATCGGCGGCGAAATGGCCGATCATCACCTCGGACTGCGCGACCTTGGCGACGCCGCCCCGCCCGGTGCGCAGGCGGCGGATCAGCAGCGCCGCGACGCCGATCGCACAGATGCGGCCCGCGACATGGTCGGGATAGACGGTGATCGAATCGCTGAAGCTCAAAGGATCGTCGGGATAGCGCCAGGCGAGCGTCAGCCCGGTCGACGCGCGCACCAGCGGGCCGTAACCCATGCGCCCGCTCCACGGCCCGGTGTCGCCGAAGGCGGAGCTTTCGGACACGACGAGGCGCGGATTGACCTCGCGCAACGCGGCTTCGCCAAGGCCCAGTTTCTCCATCGTACCCGGCTTGAAGTTCGAACAGACGACGTCGGCTTGTCGCACCATGTTGAGGAACAGCGCGCGGCCTTCGTCGCTGCGCAGGTCGATACCCAGGCTGCGCTTGTTGCGATGGCCCGCCGCGAAGCTGACCGACATGCCATGCTCCAGATAGGATTGGCGGCTGCCGTCGGGAAAGGCGCCGCTTTCGATCTTGATGACGTCGGCGCCGAAATCGCCGAGCAGCCGCGCCCCCTCGGCGCCGACCACGATGACGCCAAGGTCGAGGACCTTGAGATCGCCGAAGGGGGCGAGAGGCGCGTCGGCTGCTGCCGGAAAGCTGGCCGCTTCGGGCGCGGGCAGCGGCCCCATGCGCGCGCCGTCGATGGTCAGGAAGCCGTTGGGCAGCCGCGTACCGTCGCCGAGCGTCACGACCGCTTCGCGCGCCGCCGCATGGTCGCTGTCGAGGAACTCGCCGAGCGTCAGCACCGATGCGATCGGCACGCCATGCTGCTGGCCTTCGCGCTCGAGGTCGATCCGCCGCCGGTCGGCGAAAAATCCGGCGATATGGGGCAGCAGTTCGGCCGAGGCATAGCGGTGCGAGGTCCGGTCGAATTCGGGCGATGCGAATTGCGCGGGCTCGCCCATCCACTGGAACATGCCGCGCCACTGGCGCTTGGCGAGCAGGCAGATGCGAACATAGCCGTCGGCGCAGCGCATGATCGGATATTGGAACCCCGCGCGCGGGCGGTCGCGCAGCAACAGGCCGACGGGCTTGCCCATCGTCGCGCTGCCATTGATGCCAAAGCCCGGGTCGAGCCCCTGCACCGCGCCGTCGAGCGCCGCGAAGTCGAAATGCGCGCCGTCGCCGCCCCCCAGCACGCGATAGAGCGCGCCGAGCAGCGCGAATACCGCCTGCGGCGCGGCGCATTGATAGGCAAGGTCGCCGGGCGGCAGCAAAGGTTCGCGCCCGCGAATGCCCGAGCGCGACAGCACTGCCGACAGCGCGTGCAGCACCGGCCCCGTCGCGCGCCAGCCGGCGAGCGGGCTGTCCGCGCCGAAATCACTGACCGCCATGGTGATAAGGGCGGGGCGGCCCGTGCGGAGCGCCGCGAAGTCGATGCCCGATGCCGCGTCGGCGATGACGATATGCGCCCGTTCGATCGCCGCCCTGGCGGCGGGGCTGTTCGCTTGATCGCCATGAAGCCGCTTGCCGGCATTGGCGACCACCGCCTCGGCGCCGTTGTCGGTGGGGGCGAAGCGATCGACGTCGGCGCCCAGATCGGCGAGGTAACGCCCGATCATCGCCAGCGGGCCGCGCACGCTTTCGACGATGCGAATGCCCGAAAGCGGCCGATTGGACATGCTGATTTCCTTCTGATCGACGGGTGATCGGCCGCAAAAGCGATCCGTAACCGGGATTGGCGCTTGCCATATCCGCGATCCGAAGAAAAGTTAATTAATCGACTAATTCGTTTTGTCGCTCTCGCCTTCTATGATAGCGGGCACGCCACGGAGAGCTGCCGATGGACTTCTTATTCACCGATGACCAGCGCCAGTTGCGCGACGCGCTGCGCGGTTATCTCGCGCGCAACAACGGGTTTTCGGTCCGCACCGCGAACGCGCGCAGCGCAGCGGGCTGGAGCGAATCGCTTTGGCGTGCCCTGGCCGACGATCTCGGCATATTGGGCCTTTTCGTCCCCGAAGCGGCGGGCGGCATCGGCGGCAATGCGACCGACATGATGGTCGTGATGGAGGAACTGGGCGCCAATCTGCTTGTCGAACCCTATCTCGAAAGCGCGGTGATCGGCGCGTCGGCGCTCGGCGCCGGGCATGAAGCCGAACTGGCGGCGATCGCCGGCGGCGACCTGCGCCTCGCCTTTGCCTGGGCCGAGGCCGCGACGCGCTTCGACCCCATGCCGAACGATACCATCGCGCTGCGCACGACCGTCGGATGGCGGATCGACGGGCACAAGATCGTGGTGACGGCGGCGCCGATGGCGACCCATTTCCTCGTCACCGCGCGCATCGGCGACGAACCCGCACTGTTCCTCGTCGAGGCGGGTGCGGTCGGCGTCGCGCAGCAGCAATTTCCGACGATCGACGGGCGCCGCGCCGCCGATATCACGCTCGATGCTGTTGCGGTGTCAGACCGCGCGCTCGTCGCGCGCGGTGCCGAGGCAATCGAACGCTTGTGCGACATCGCCACCGCGATGCTCGGGGCGGAGGCGCTCGGCGTGATGCGCGTCATGCTCGACGACACCATCGCCTTCACCAAGGAGCGCCGCCAATTCGGGCAGGCGATCGCGACCTTTCAGATACTCCAGCACCGCATGGTCGACATGTATATGCGGCTCGAACTCGCGACCTCGGCGGTCTATCGCGCGGTACTCAGCCTCGACGCCGCAGCCGTCGAACGCGCGCGTGCGGTGTCGGCGATGAAAGTGACCGTCGCGGACGCCTGCCGCTTTGTCGGTCAGAATGCGATCCAGCTCCATGGCGGCATGGGTATGACCGACGAGGTGGCGGTGACCCATTATTTCCGCCGCGCCACTGTGATCGAGAGCGAGTTCGGCTCGGCCGACTGGCACCGCCGCCGCTTTGCCGCGCTGTCGCGCGCGGCCTGAGGAGAGCATCATGGACATCGCCTGGAGCGCCGGTGAAATCGCCTTCCGCGACGAAGTGCGCGCCTTTCTCGCCGACAGGCTGACCGACGAACTCCGCGCGAGCGGCGCGCATATGACCAGTGTCTATGCCGATCCCGACCATGCCCGCGCCTGGCAAGCGATCCTGCACGAAAAGGGCTGGGTCGCGCCATCCTGGCCGGTCGAACATGGCGGTACCGGCTGGAGCCTTGCGCAGCGCTATATCTGGCAGCGCGAGCGCATCGCCGCGGGCGCGCCGCCGGTTTCGCCGATGGGCGTGCAGATGTGCGGTCCCGCGATCATCGGCCATGGCAGCGACGAGCAGAAATCCTTCTTCCTGCCGCGCATGTTGTCGGGCGAGCATTTCTGGTGCCAGGGCTATTCGGAAACCGGCTCGGGCTCCGACCTTGCCAGCCTTCAGTGCCGCGCCGAGGAGGATGGCGACCATCTGGTCGTCACCGGGCAAAAGCTGTGGAGCACCCACGCCCATGCAGCGAACTGGGGCTTTTTCCTCGTCCGCACCGCGACGCTCGACCGGCCGCAGAAGGGCATAACCTTCCTGCTGATCGACATGGCCAGCCCCGGCGTCACCGTCGTCCCGACCGTCTCGCCTGCGGGCGAAAATATCCAGAACGAGATTTTCCTCGACGCGGTGCGCGTGCCGAAAGCCAATGTCGTCGGCGCGATCGGCGACGGCTGGACCGTCGCCAAATATCTGCTCGAATTCGAACGCGGCGGCGCGGCCTATGCGCCGGGATTGCAGATCGACCTCGACGAGATCGAGCAATTTGCGTGCGAGCAACGCGGCGATACGGGCGGGCGCCTGATCGACGATCCCGCCTTTTCCGATGCGATCGCGCAGGCGCGGATCGACGTACTCGCGCTCGAAATCTTCGAATTTCGCGCGATGAGCGATGCCGGCGCGGGGCGCTATCCGCACGCCATCCCCTCGCTGATGAAGATTCGCGGCACCGAATTGCAGCAGCGGATCACCGAACTGCGCCTGCTCGCGGCGGGGCGTTACGGCATGGCCTATCAGCCGCAGGCCGGGGTTTCGGCCGGATCGGTGCATTTCCCGCACGGCGAGGGCGACTTCGCCGGGCCGCGCGAGGCGGCGATCGCGCCGATGCGCTACGTCAGCGAGCGTGCGGCGTCGATCTACGCCGGCACCAACGAGATCCAGCGCAACATCATCGCGAAAATCATGGGCCTGTAGGCCCGCTGCCGGAGAGACAAGATGACCGAAGCCCCCGCCGTGCTCGCCGAACGCCGCGGCCATGTGCTGATCCTGACGATCAACCGCCCCGAGGCGCGCAACGCCGTCAACGCCGCCGTCCATGTCGGGCTGGGCGAGGGGCTCGAACGGGCCGAGGCCGATCCCGAGATTCGCGCCGTGATCGTTACCGGTGCGGGCGACCAGGCTTTTTGCGCCGGGGCCGACCTCAAGGCGCTGTCGCGCGGCGAACGGCTCGAGCCCGAGGACAAGGCGCAGCGCGCCTGGGGTTTTGCCGGTTTCGTCCGTCACCCGATCGGCAAACCAATCATCGCTGCGGTCAACGGCTTCGCGCTTGGCGGCGGCACCGAACTCGCGCTCGCCTCGGACCTGGTGATCGCGGCGGACCATGCGCAATTCGGGCTGCCCGAGGTCAAGCGCGGCATCATCGCGGCGGCGGGCGGCGCCTTTCGCATCGTCCAGCAGCTACCGCGCAAGGTCGCGATGCAATTGCTGCTCACCGGCGAGCCGATTTCGGCGCAGCGCGCGCTCGACCTCGGCCTCGCGAACGAAATCGTCCCGCTCGACCGGCTGACGGACACCGCGCTCGACTTTGCCGAGCGCATCGCGGTCAACGCGCCGCTCGCGGTCCAGGCAAGCAAGAGAATCGCAATGGGCATCGCCGACGGGCAGATCGCCGACGACGCCGATTTTTGGGCGGCCAACATGCGCGAAACCCGCCTCGTCTTCACCTCGGAGGACTCGCGCGAGGGACCCCGCGCCTTCGCCGAAAAGCGCGCGCCGGTCTGGCAGGCGCGCTGACGCCGATGCTCCCGATCCACATGGCTGGCCAATCGCGCGTCGTCATGGCATCTGTCGGCCTAATGCCGATAGGGAAAGGGAAATATTTGCCCGCCAGCCAAGCCAAGAGGAAAAAGGGCCCCGGACGTCCGCTGACGCCACTGATCACGCGCGAAACCGCGATTCAGGTGTCGATCGATCTGCTCGATCGCAAAGGTCTCGACGCGCTGACTGTACAGGCGGTGGCGCGCGAACTGGGGGTCCAGGCGCCGTCGCTCTATTATCATTTCAAGAATCGCGACGAGCTCCTGCACATGATCGCCCGGACCTTGCTGGTCGAGGTGGGGCAGGGGGAAAGGCCGGGTTCGACATGGGAGGAGCGGGTGATCGACCTCGCGGTCGCGACCCGCCGCGTCATGCTGAACCATGCCCACGCCGGGCCGCTGATGCTGCGGTTCTTTCCGCGCGAGCTGATGCTCGGCGCCTATGAGCGCGGCTTGTCCGATTGCCCCTATCCGCCCGAACATCATCTCGCGGTGCTCGAGGCGCTCGAAAAGCTGACCTATGGCAAGGCGCTGTTCGACGCCGCCGCCAAGGCGCACGACCATGCCGCGATGCCGCCGGTCGATGCGGCGCGCTACCCGCTGCTCGCCGCGGCGCTCGCGCGGACCTCGGTCACCGACGAGGCGCTTTTCGTCGAGACGCTGCAGGTCCTGCTCGACGGCTTCAAATTTCGCTATGGAAAGGGAACGGTGCAATGATCGAAGGCGGCTGCAATTGCGGGGCGATACGCTACCGGGCGGACGGCGATCCCATCGTGGTCGCCCAATGCCACTGCATCAACTGCCGCAAGCAGTCGGGCAGCGCTTTTTCGGTCAACCTGGTCTTCAAGGGTGCGGCGGTGTCGCACGATGGTGAACTCACCGTCTATGAGGACAAGGACACCTTGTCGGGCAACGCGGTGCTGCGCAAATTCTGCGGCCGCTGCGGTTCGCCGATCTTTTCGGAACCGACCGACGGCAAGGGGCTGCTGATCGTCAAGGCGGGCACGCTCGACGACCCCGCGCCCTTCGTCCCGACGGTCAGCGTCTGGACCGCGACCGCCTTGCCGTGGGTCACGCTGCCCGACGGCCAGTATAAGGTCGAAAGAAACGCCTGACCTGTCGGGTCAGGCGGTATAGCCGCCATCGGCTACGATTTGCGTGCCCGTCACAAAGCCGCTCTCGTCGGACAGTAAATAGATCATCGCACCCACGCTTTCCTCGGGCTGCGCAACGCGGCCCAGCGGGGTCAGCTGCGCGCCGCGGTCGAGCGCTGCGCTGCTCGTCGTCTCGGTCAACAGCCGCGTCGCGAAAAAGCCCGGGATGAAGACATTGACGCGGATACCCTGCGGCGCGAGCTCCTTCGCGGCGGCGCGCGACATACCGATCACTGCCGCCTTCGCGGCCGAATAGGCGACCAGATTGGCATGCGCCTTGGTCCCGGCGGGCGAGGCGACATTGACGATCGATCCCCGTGTTCCCGCCGCGAGCATCGCCCGCGCGCCCGCGCGCATCCCGAAAAACACGCCATTCTGGTTGACCGCGATAATGTCCGCCCATTCGGCATCGTCGATCTCGACCAGCGGCCGCGTCGCGCCGACGCCCGCATTGTTGACCAGCCCGTCGATCCGCCCGAAGCGCGTCACGGCGAAATCGACCGCCGCGTCCCAGTCCTCGGATTTGGTGACGTCGAGCGGCACGAAATGCGCCTTGCCGCCAAGCGAGGCGGCGATGGCGGTGCCGGCGGCGCAATCGCGGCCGCCGAATACGACCTTCGCGCCTTCGCGAACCAGCCCGCGAACCTGCGCTTCGCCCATCCCGCGCGTGCCGCCCGACAATAATATGATCTTGCCCGATACCCGGCCCGCCATCGCGATTCTCCCATGTCCGCCACGCGATGCCTTATGCGCCACCCGGGGTTCATAATCTATAATTTATAGATAATTCGACGGCCAGCTTTGGGAGCGCCGCCGCGCCCGTTTCAGATCAGCGTCAGCGCGAAGATCAGCGACGCGCACAGGCTCGCGAGCGACGCGACGGCGACGGGAATTGCCGCGCGCCACCCCATCTCGAGCAACAGGTTCATCCGCGTGCGCATCGCGGTGGCGGTGACCGCCAGGAGCAGCATCGCCTTCGACGCCGTCAGTCCGATGTCTCGGATTTCGGCGGGGATCGCGATCATGCTGTTGAGCGCGACCAGCGCGAAAAAGGCCGTGATGAACCAGGGCATGGCGAGCCGCCGCCAGAAGCGCGTCGAGCCACCCGCCTCGGGCCGCAGGACGAGGCTCGCCAGTGCGACGACCGGCGCCAGCAATGCGACGCGCGCGAGCTTGACGATCGTCGCGCTCGCGCCGGCGGCGTCGGAAAAGGCATAGCCGCCGCCGATCGCCTGCGCGACATCGTGGATCGACGCGCCGATCAGGAAGCCCGCCTGCCGGCCGGACAAGCCGATTTCGGCAGCGAGTACCGGATAGATCGACATTGCCAGCGCGCTGGCGAGCGATATGCCGACGAGCGTCAGCGCGAACTGGGCCTGGGGCAGCCGCTGGCGCCCGATCACGCCGTAAAGCGCGAGCGCCGCGCTGGCGCCGCAGATCGCGGTGGCGCCGCCCGCGAGCAACCCGGCATAGGGCGACTGTCCCGCGAGGTGCGCGCCGATCAGCGCCGCTGCGATCGTCACCGCCATCACCACCAGCAGCGCGGAAAAGGGCACCGGTCCGAGCGCCGCGATCTGCAGGAAGGTGACCTGCAATCCCAGCACGACGATGCCGATGCGCAGGAAACTGCGCGACGCGAAGTCGAGCCCGCGGTGCGTCGCCGGATTCGCCGAGATGAAATTGAGCGCCAGGCCGACGAGCAGACCGAGCAGGATGATCGGAAAGCCATAATGGTCCGACAGCCACGCTGCGGCCCCCGCACCGGCGGCGCAGGCCGCGAGACCGGGGAAGAGGCTGCCCTTCGGCGCCGTCCCCGCCTTCGTTTGCGCCAGATGCATTTCGCCGAACAGGTCGCCGCCGCTCGGCAGATTGTTCCAATGCGCGTGGCGCATTGCGGTCAAATCATCTCTGTCTAGCGCTGTCATAAGATGATGCCCTATCGCGATGCTGGGCCGACACGCAAGGCTTCTCTTGCGAAGGGCGGGGGGCACCGCCTAAGCAGACAGCGATGGTCAGCAGGGGATGCCACGCCGTGAAGACGATTTGCCTGTCCGGGACGGAGCGCCTGCGCGCATGACCCGGGCGACGATCAAGGATGTCTCGCGCGTCGCCGGCGTGTCGATCAAGACCGTGTCGCGCGTGCTCAACAAGGAACGCTATGTCAGCGACGACATGCGGCAAAAGGTCGAGGAGGCGGTCGCGCGCCTCAACTACCACCCCAGCCAGGCGGCACGGACGCTCGCCGGCAAGCGCTCGTTCCAGATCGGGCTGATCCACGACAATCCCAGCCCCTATTATATCTTCAACATGCAGGCGGGGGTCGGCCAACGCTGCCGTGAGGCCGATTTTCGCATGATCGTCCAGCCGTGCGACATCAACTCGCCGGGCCTCGTCGACGATATCGGCGCTCTGATCGACCAGGCGCAGCTCGATGGCATCATCATGACCCCGCCGGTGACCGACGTCGGCACCGCGCTCGCCGAATTGTTCCGCCGCAAGATCCCGGTCGTCCGTGTCCAGCCGGGCACCGATCTGACCGCGACCTCGGCGGTTTACATCGACAATGTCCAGGCCGCCGACGACATGACGGCCTATCTGATCTCGCTCGGCCATCGCCGCATCGGCTTCGTCACCGGCCATGGCAATTATTTCGCCAGCGGCCAGCGGCTCACCGGCTATCGTCAGGCGCTGCAGCGCGCGGGGATCGGGTTCGACGCTGCGCTGGTATTCCCCGGCCAGTTCGATTTCCAGTCGGGGGCCGCGGCGGCCGAGGCGCTTCTCGCACTCGACCCGGCACCTACCGCGATCTTCGCGAGCAGCGACGACATGGCCGCGGGTGTGCTTGCGTCGGCACACCGGCTCGGGGTTCGGGTCCCCGAACAACTGTCGGTCGCGGGCTTCGACGACACCGACCTCGCGCAGGTCGTCTGGCCGTCGCTGACGACGATCCGCCAGCCGATCCGCGACCTGGGCTTTGCCGCCGCCGACCTGTTGCTCGAATTCGGCGAAACGATCGAGCGGCGGCAATTGCCGCACGAACTCGTCGTGCGCGGATCGACGGCGGGGCCTGAAAACTAACGTCATTGCGAGGAGCCGAAGGCGACGCGGCAATCCAGAGCCGTGCAAGGCCGCTCTGGATTGCTTCGCTTCGCTCGCAATGGCGAGTGAAGAATTCGCTGTCCTTCCCGATATGACAACGTTATCTTATCAGTCAACGACAGATTCGGGGAGAGACGATCTTGGCGCAAATCGCCGATAAACGCCGCTGGCTGGTGGTGGGGCTCGTGTTCGTCGCGATCGTCCTCAACTATGTCGACCGCCAGATTCTCGCGCTCCTGAAGCCGACGCTGCAGCTCGAATTCGACTGGAGCGACCGCGATTACAGCCATATGGCCTCGGCCTTCCAGTTCGCCGCCGCGATCGCCTTCCTCGGCACCGGCTGGTTCATCGACCGCGTCGGGCTGCGCTGGGGTTTCGCGATCGGGGTCGGCGTGTGGAGCCTCGCCGGCATGGCGCATGCCTTTGCAACCACCGTTTCGGGCTTCGTCGCCTCGCGCGCGGTCCTCGGCGCCGCGGAATCGATCGGCACCCCCGCAGCGGTGAAGACCGCCGCGACTTATTTCAACGCGAAGGAACGCAGCTTCGTCCTCGGCCTCGGCGGCATCGCGCCCAATGTCGGCGCGATCCTGACGCCCTTGCTGATTCCCGTCATGGCGCTGATGTGGGGCTGGCAGGCGACCTTCCTGATCGCGGGCGGACTCGGGCTCGTCTGGGTCGTCGTCTGGCTGATGGTGCGCATTCCCGAACAGCCCAATGCCGCGCGCGACGCCGCCGCGCCGAAAATCGCGTGGAGCAGCCTGCTCCGCGACCGCCGCCAATGGGCGGTGATCCTAGGGAAAGCGCTGACCGACCAGGTCTGGTGGTTCCTGCTCTTCTTCATGCCCGACCTGTTCCACCGCCTGTTCGGGCTGACGCAGGGCACGCTCGGCTATCCGGTCGCCTTCGTCTATCTGATGGCCGCGCTCGGCGGCATCACCGGCGGCTTCCTGCCCTCGTGGCTGATGGGCCGCCGCGGCTGGACGGTGAACGCCGCGCGCAAGACGACGATGCTGATCTATGCGCTGCTCATCCTGCCGGTGCCGCTGCTCGTCGGGGTCGACAGCGCGTGGGTCGCGGCGATGATCCTCGGTCTCGCACTCTTCGCGCATCAGGGTTTCTCGACGAACCTCTTCGGCCTGACCACCGACGTCTTCCCGGCGCGGATCGTCGGCTCGGCGATCGGCATCGGCGCCTTCGCCGGCAACCTCTCGGGCATGGCGATGATCGAGTTCGCAGGCTGGTCGCTCGACACGGGCAGGGGCTATATGCCGATGTTCCTCGTCTGCGCCGGGACCTATCTCGTCGCGCTCGCCGCGATCCACCTCATCCTGCCGAAAATCGTCGCGATCGACGAGGACGACGACGGCGAAATGCAGGTGCTGGCGCATTGAGTTCCACCTTCGTCATTCGCGCGAAAGCGGGAACCCAGGAGTGGGGTGGGCCGATGCGCGCTCTGGGTCCCCGCTTTCGCGGGGATGACGAAGAAGAGTTTAGATAAACCGCATATAAATCCCGCTTTCCTCATCCCAACTTTCGGAGTATATGACAGCGATGTCAGATTTTCTTCCCGCTCCCGCGACCGTCAACCTCGCCGGTCATGACGTCGCTCCCATCGCATGGGGCATGTGGCGCTTCGCCGGCGCCGATGTCGGCGTCGCCCGCGCGCGCATCGACGCGGCGTTCGAGGCGGGGGTCACCCTGTTCGACACCGCCGACATCTATGGCTGCGACACCCCCGACGGCTTCGGTTCGGCCGAAGCCTTGCTGGGCCGGGTCTTTGCCGAGGCACCCGAACTGCGCGACCGCATGGTGCTGGCGACCAAGGGCGGGATCATCCTCGGCGTGCCCTATGACAGCAGCGCCGCGTACCTCACCTCGGCGATCGACATTTCGCTGAAACGCATGAACACCGATCACGTCGAACTGTGGCAGATCCATCGTCCCGACCTGCTCACCCATCCGCAGGAAATCGCACGGACGCTCGAGGACGCACACAAGGCGGGGAAGATCGGCGCGATCGGCGTGTCGAACTTCACGACCGCGCAGGCCGCCGCGCTCGCCAAATTCCTTCCCGTTCCGCTGGTCAGCCACCAGAGCGAATTTTCGCCGCTGCACCTCGCCCCGCTGTTCGACGGCATCTTCGACCAGTCGATGGAGCGCGGCATGGCCTTCCTCGCCTGGTCGACGCTCGGCGGCGGCCGGCTCGGCGATCCGGCCGACGAGCGCATGCGCGCAGTCGCCGGACTGCTCGATGCGAAGGCCGCCGAATATGGCGTCTCGCGCGCCGCCGCGACCTACAGCTGGGTGATGGCGCATCCCGCGCGCCCGATCCCGATCGTCGGCACGCAAAATCCGGACCGGATTAGGGAAATTCCGCAGGCCTTCGTGCCGCGCTGGACGCGCGCCGATTGGTATGCGGTGCTGCAAACATCGATGGGGGAGAATCTGCCATGACCGACCGCTCGTGCGAAGTCAGCTGGTTTTCGGCGCTCTGCGACGACGACTATGAATTTCTGGGCGTTCCCGACCCGATGCTCAAGTCGAGCTGGGAACATTGCCGCGACATCGTGGTGCAGGCCGACACCCTGGGGTTCGATAACATCCTGCTGCCGTCGGGTTACGCACTCGGCATCGACACCACCGCCTTTGCCGCCGCGATCGCGACGATGGTCAAGAACATCCGCTTGCTGATGGCGGTGCGCATCGGTGAAAGCTGGCCGCCGCAGCTCGCGCGCCAGATCGCGACGATCGACCAGATCCTCGGCGGCCGCCTGACGGTCAACATCATCTCGTCGGACATGCCGGGTGAGACGATGGACTCCGAACCGCGTTACCGCCGCACGGTCGAGGCGATGCATATCCTCAAGACGCTGCTCAACGGCGAGGCGCTCGACCATGACGGCGAATTCTGGAAGCTGCAGGTCGCCCCCGCGCGCGTCGGCACCGTATCGGGCAAGGCGCCGCCGCTCTATTTCGGCGGGCTTTCCCCGGCCGCACGCGATGCCGCCGCGAAGGGCTGCGATGTCTTCCTGATGTGGCCCGACCGCGAAGAGGTGGTGAAGGACATCATCGCCGACATGACCGCGCGCGCCGCCGCCTACGGACGCACGCTCAAATTCGGCTACCGCGCGCATATGATCGTGCGCGACACCGAAAGCGAAGCACGCACCGCCGCCGACCGCCTGCTCTCGAAACTCGACGCCGCGAAGGGCGCCGAGATCAAGGCCAAGTCGCTCGACTCCCAGTCTTTCGGCGTCAACGCGCAGGTCGCCTTGCGCGAGGCCGCGTCGGACGACGGCTATGTCGAGGACAATCTCTGGACCGGCGTCGGCCGCGCCCGCTCGGGCTGCGGCGCCGCGATCGTCGGCGACCCCGACCAGGTGCTCGCGAAGCTGAACCGCTATCAGGACATGGGCATCGAGGCGTTCATCCTGTCAGGCTACCCCCACGCCGCCGAAGCCGACCTCTTCGCGCGCCATGTGCTGCCGAAGATGAAGCACGGACCGCTGGAGGTCTAAAACTCCGTCATTGCGAGCGTAGCGAAGCAATCCAGAGCCCGCGTAAACCGCACTGGATTGCTTCGCTACGCTCGCAATGACGACTAGAGGGATGCCCGGCCTCCTCGATGAGACGTAGGAGAGAGGGAGGCAGGGCGAGCACGCTTGAGCAGGGCGCGGCTTGCGGGGCGATGAACGGAACTGCCTGCTTCCTTGCTGACGGTTGCGATCAGCGATTTCGGAAACTACGCCCTCGTTAGGGAGAGGGTGAAATGTTCAAGAAGCTCTTTGGCAAACGAGAAGCGCAGAATGCTCCGAGCGCCGAGTCAGAAATTCGGGTCGAACTGACGCACATAGGGGGCGCACCCGAGTTAGATTTCCTCTTCATTACGCCAACGCCGGAAGATGTCGTCCGCGCGTTGGATGGCTGGAAATGGATCGGCCTCGAAGGTCTGACCGTCATCGCCGTTTCGGCGTTCGGCGAGATTTTCTTTCGCGCCGATAATCAGGAAATCCATCATTTGGACACCATCGAGGGACGCTTGGTTCGCGTCGCTCCTAGTCTCTCGGCCTTCGCTGCCGGACTGCAGGAAACGGACAGGCGCGACGAGCTGCTTTTGGGAGGAGTGGTGCTTGCTGCACGGAGCCGCGGCTTAGTGCTCGATCCCAAGGAATGTTATGACTACAGGATTGCTCCGATCCTTGGCGGCCAGATGGACATTGATCAGATCGAAAAAATGTCTTTCGTCGTGAAGCTTCACATGACGGGACAGATCCATGAACAAGTCAAGGATTTGCCTCCCGGGACGCCGATCAACAGCTTCAAATTTTCCGACTAGCTTGTCTCATCCCGCCCAGACCTGCGCATAGAGCATCGCCATCTCCTCGCTATCGGGCACCCGCGGATTGTTTGCGGGCGACCCCGACGCCGCCGCCTGCGCACACATCGTCGGCACCAGCGCCTCCCAGCGCGCCGCGTCGATCCCCCATGCCGCCGGCCCCGGCACCTCAAGCTCGCGGTTGAGCGCCGCCAGTTCGTCGAGCAGCCGCGCCACCGCTGCCTGATCGCCCTCGGCTTCGTCGGCGACTCCCATGGCGCGCGCGCAATCGGCGTAGCGGTTCAGCGCCGCGGGTGCTGACCACGCCGTCACCGCGGGCAGCAGCATCGCGTTCGACAGCCCGTGCGGGACATGGAAATGCGCGCCGATCGGCCGGCTCATCCCGTGCACCAGCGCGACGGAGCTGTTCGAGAAGGCGATGCCCGCCTGCGTCGCGCCGAGCATCATCGCCTCTCGCGCCGCCGCGTCCATCGGGTCGCTGCACACGCGGCGCAAATTCGGCGCCAGCGCGCGCATCGCGAGCAGTGCCATGCCATCGCTGAACGGGTTCGCGCGCTTCGACACATAGGCCTCGATCGCATGCACCAGCGAGTCGATGCCGGTGTCGGCGGTCAGCCTTTTCGGCTTGGTGAAGGTCAGCTCATAATCGACGAGCGCCGCGATCGGCAGATAGGCCAGCCCCGGGCACAGCATCTTCTCGTCGGTCGTCTCGTCGGTGATGATCGTGAAGCGCGTCGCCTCCGATCCCGTGCCCGCGGTCGTCGGGATCGCGATCACCGGCAGACCCGGCGCGTCCTGCACATGGGGCGCCTTGTAATCCGCCATCGCCCCGCCGTGTTTGCCGAGTAGCGCGATCGCCTTCGCGCTGTCGAGCGGGCTGCCGCCACCGAAGCCGACGACGCAGTCATGCTCGCCTTCGAGGAGGAACGCGACCCCCGCGTCGACCGACGCCACCGTCGGGTCGGGTACCGTCTCGGCAAACACCCGCGAAGCGATCCCCGCCGCCGCCAGTCCGTCGACGAGTTCGGCGACACGCCCGCTGCTCACCAGCCAGCCGTCGGTCACGACCAGCGGCCGCGATAGCCCCAGCGACGCCAGCACCTCGGGCAATTGTTTCGACGCCCCGCCGCCGATGCGGAAGATGCGGGGCAGGGCGATGCTGGCGATACTCAACGGGCGGTCTCCTCTCGCCGCCACCCTAGCGCGAACCGGGCGAGCGAGGGAAGCGGTCAGGCGCCTCTGATGCCGTCGAACAGCGCGGCGTCGGCCGACCCCGCGCGATAGAAGACCGGCGGCTCGCCGAACGGCGCCGCGACGGTGATATCCTGCCCACCGCCATAATGGACCCCCGACCAGACATGCACCCATTCGGCCCCGGCGGGCAGATAGGTCGTCCACTCGCGCTTGCCCGCCGCGATTACCGGCGCGACGAGCAGGTCGGGGCCGAGCAGGTACGAGGTCTGGATCGCATAGGTTTCGGGATCGTCCTCGAAATGCAGGAACAGTGCCCGCTGCACCGGCAGCCCGTTTTCCGACGCCTCCTGCGACAGCTTCCGCAAATAGGGCGCCAGATGCGCATAGATCCGCGTCATCTTCGCAAAATGCGCGAGCAGTTCCGCATCGTCGTCATATTGCACATTCTGCCGCGGCCTATTGCCCTCATGCGTGCGGATCATCGACGTGAACGCCGACATTTCGGCCCAGCGCATTGCCAGCTCGGCGTCGCGCGTCGTGTCGAACAGGCTCGTATAGCCGCCGCAATCGCTGTGATGATGCGCGTTGCCGAGCATCCCCGCCGACAGCGCGGCGCAGATCACCGTGCCGATCCCGTCGTGGCGGCTGAAATCGACCGCCTGGTCGCCCGCCCACAGCATCGGGCAATGGCCTTGCACCCCGGTGGCGCCCGATCGCATGAACACCATCATCTCGCCGGTCTGCCCGCGCCCGGCGATGCCCCTGGCATTGACCTCGCCCCACAGCGCCGGCCAGCGATTATGCGCGGTCATCCCGCTCTCGCCATTGGCCAGCCGCACATCGACGGGCAGATATTCGCCGAAGTCCGCCATCCATCCAGACAGCCCGAAATCGATCATCTTCTCGCCGATGATCGTATCGGCGAACCACGCCGCCGCCGCCGGATTGGTGAAGTCGACATGTCCGCACTCGAACTCGCCGAAGTCAATGACATAGGGCTCGTCCCGGTCGGGGTGCATCACCATGAAACCCTGCGCCGCGGCCTCAGCATAGAGCGGGCCGTCGACCGCAAGATAGGGGTTCACATAGCCGAGAAACCGGATTCCGCGTTCGCGCAGTTCCGCGATCCGCGACGGCAATTCGGGGTAACGCTCGCCATTCCACTGCCAGTCCCAAAACAATCGGTTGCCAAAGCTGGTGATGCGCAGGCCCACCCAATCCTCGCACCACAGCCCCGACACCGCGACCCCGGCATCCTCATAGGCTTTGAGGCGTGCAAAGCTATTGTCGCCGTCCTTCAGTCCGATGACCGCCCCCTTCAGCAGCCATTCGGGCAGCGGCGGCTGGCGCCCGAAACGCGCCGACAGCGCGGTGACGAGCTCGGTGAAATGCGGCCGCGCCCACAGCTCGATCTTCCCGGGAATCTCCCACACCTCGACCTCGTGAAAATCCGCGTCGCGGAAATCGAACGCTGCATAGGCAAAGCTGTCGACATGCAGCGCATAGCGCCGCGAACTCACATAGGTCGGCTGCGGATAATTGGTGTGGGTAGTGCTGCCACCGCCGCCCTTGCGATGCGCCTCGACCTGCCGGAACAGCTCGGACGACGGATCGCGGCCCACGCCAGGCTCGCTCGACCACAGGGGGAAATGCCGCCCGCGCAGGTCGAAATAGGAGAATTGCTCGCCGCCGCCCCACACATGCTCGCCCGCCTCGGCCGGCATGCGCAGCCACAGCCGGTTGAGCGTCGGATCGAGCGCCTGCAATGCGATCACCGCATCGTCGTCGTCGCCCGAAACCACCGCCTCGAGCAGCCAAGGCTTCCCCGCCGCCTGGGCAAAGCGCAGCATATCGCCATCGGCTTCGACATGGCGCAGCGCGATCCGCTCGATCACCTCCTGCGCGACATCGAAATGGCCGAGCTTCGCATGGACGTGCGGCTCCCCGCGCCCGACCGAGAAACAGGGGGTGCCCTCGCTGTGCGTCAGGATCGCCTGCCCGCCGAGGCGGAGCGCAAAGCCGGTGTCGAGCGCGTCAAGCGCCATGGGGGAAGATCCTTTCGATCTGTTTTACGTGCGGAGACGCGGGGGCTTCTCCACCTCGTCACCCCGGACTTGATCCGGGGTCCCGCTTTTCGACGGTGCTAAGCGGGACCCCGGATCAAGTCCGGGGTGACGATTGAGAAGATAGAGTAGCGATAGAGGACGTCAAAATGACCTTCCTTCTCAAATCCTCCGCGTCTTCGCGCGAACACTTTTGAACGCCCATCGAAATAACCCCCGCCGCCTTGGTTAGCGACCCGCGGCGGGGGCAGGGGTGGGTCAGAAATTCACGCGGCCGGTGACGCCGATGTAACGCTGGGCATCGCGCGGGGTGATCTGGCGCATGAAGCTCGTCCCGTTGGGGATGCGCTGGATCACGAACTGCTTGTCGGTCAGGTTCTTGACCAGGAACGACAGGCTGTATTTGTCGTCATCGGTACGCACCGTGATCCCGGCATCCCAGATCGCATAGGCGCTCTGGAAGGCATTGGGGTTCTGGTTGATGTCGAACTGGGTGCGGCTCTGGTACGCCAGCGAGCTGTTCAGGTCGACGTTGAAGCCGTCGATGTTCAGCGGCAGGCGCCAGTCCATCGTCACCGTGCCCTTGTACTTGGGGGCAAAGGGCAAAGGTTTGCCGTTGATCGCATCGGCGCAGGTGATCGCGGCGCCCGTCGGGCAGATGAACTGGTTGATATGCGCGTCGGTGTAGTTGAGGCCGCCCGACAGCGAGAAATTGTCGGTCAGCGACGCGTTGAAGTCCATCTCGATGCCGCGCGTCGACACCGTGCCCGCGTTGGTCAGGCGGGTGACGACCTGTCCGGCGACCAGGTCGAGGAAGTTCGCCTGGTAATTGTCGTATTTTGCATAGAAGCCCGCGATGTTGACCGTCAGGCGGCGGTCGAACAGCCGGGTCTTCAGGCCGACTTCATAGGCGTTCGATGTTTCGGGGTCGATGCGGCCGGTGTCGCGCGCCTGCATGTTGAAAAAGACATTGAGCGCCGGCCCCTTATAGCCGCGGGTGTACATGCTGTACGCCATGATATCGTCGCTGAGGTCATATTGCAGGCCGGCATTGCCCGACCAGCCATTGTCCTTGATCGACCCCGACGAGGCGAAGCCCGGGTTCACGCCCGGAAAGGCGGCTGCCGAGGTCGAGACGCGGGTGAAGTCATAGCTCACCTTGTCATTGGTGTAGCGCAGCCCGGCGATCGCGCGGAAATCGTCGCTGATATTCGCGGTGAGCTGGCCGAACGCCGAATAGCTGGTCAGCCTGGTGGTGAAATCGGCGTTGCCCTGATTGGTGACATAGGTCGACGACCCCGCCGCGCACGGCGTCAGCCCGTTCACCGTCGGCAGCGTCGATGCGGTGCACGAGGTCACAGTGCGGTTGAAGAAGTCGACCTCCTTCGTCTTGTAGAAATACAGACCCGCGACATATTCTAGGAACTGCGGGCCGGTCGACGCGAGGCGCAGTTCCTGCGTGAACTGGTCGAACTTCAGGTCGCCGCGGTCGTGCGAGCGCACGTCGCCCGACGCGGTGCCGGTGTTGACATATTTCGGCGCATCCGACCGGAAATCGCCGTCGCGCTGCTGATAATTGTACCAGTGACGATAAGCGGTGATCGAGGTGATCGCCGCGGCGCCCAGATCGATGTCGACCTGCGCCGACACGCCGCTGTTCTTGTCTTTGGTATAGGGATCGAGGTCGTTGTCGATGTCCTTGTTCTTGCCGTCGAGCGTCAGCGGCGCGAGGCTGGGGATGAGCACCGCATTGTTGAACGCCGAGGAGAAGACAGTGCCGATGCTGTCGGCAAAGCCATTGTCGCTGTTCTTCGAATAATCGGCGATCAGCGTGACCTTAACCGCGTCGGTCGGTTCGGCGATCAGCTTGCCGCGCACGCCCCAATGTTCGTAACCGTTGACGCGATTGCCGTTGAACACGTTGATCGCATTGCCGTCATATTGCGACCAGAAGCCGGTGAGCGAGGCTTTCAGCCCGTCGCTCAGCGCGCCGCCCAGGCTGCCGCGGATGCGATATTCATTGCCCTCGTACCAGGCGGCGTCGACATAGCCGCCGAAGGCGTCGTCGGGCTCGCGGGTGACGATGTTGATGACGCCAGCGCTGGCATTCTTGCCGAACAGGCTGCCCTGCGGCCCGCGCAGCACTTCGATGCGCTCGACGTCGAGGAAGTCGGAGGTCTGCTGGCCGGTGCGCGCATAGACGACGCCGTCAATGACGGTCGACACCGAGGGTTCGACGCCCGAAGAGAAGCTGATCGTGCCGACGCCGCGGATCGACAGCGCCGAATCCTTGTTGGTGTTGCCCTTGCGGAAGGTCAGGGTGGGCACGCGCTGGAACAGCTGCTCGGCCGAATTGACATTGGCGCGTTCAAGCTGATCGCCCGACACCACGGTGATCGCGACCGGCACGTCCTGCAAATTCTGCGCGCGTTTCTGCGCGGTGACGATGATTTCGGTGCCGCCAAAGGCGCCCTCGTCGGCCTGCGCTTCCTGCGGCGCGGCGTCCTGCGCCGCGGCGGGCGCGGCAAGCGCGGCGGCGCCCAGCACCGACGACAGGAACAGGGTCTTTTTGAACGTCGAGAACTTCATATCTTCCTCCCCAAGAGCCCACAGCGGATCTGCGTCCGCTCGTGCGTCGAGTAGGAGGCTCGGCAAGCCCCCTAATATCTACTTATTTGATCGACAATATTATCAATCCGCCAGGCTAGGGATGGCTTCGAAATTCATATCGGTCCAATCGAGAAAAGTCGGTATATTATGTCCAAATGCTATGACTTGAACGAAAACGCGCTTGCCCCGACCGGAAAACTCAGAGGGATCGTCTCCCCGGACTCGATCGGGGTCCATCTACGCAACGATGGAGAAATGATCCGGGATCAGGGATGACGAACGTCGGGATACGGTCTATTGCGGGCATGTCGGTTCTGCCTTATTTAGCACTGGTGACGAGGTTGTTTGTCCCTGCATTTTTCTTGTTGGCATTGAGCCTTGCGAATTGCGGCGCCCCGAAAGCAAATGATCTGGCGGTCCGTGAGGACGAAGTCTGTGCGTTGATAAAGAACGCGGTCGTGGCACAGGGTCAGTATCGTGAAGCGCAGATTGCGTCGTGCGACCCTGTAAGCGAAATGCGGAAGGGTTATTTGGTGACTCGGCTGAATGGGCACTGCCGAGAAGAAATTTGCGGTAGCGTCCTACTCGGTTGGTATGCCGTCCATCGAGATTCTCGCCGCGTTTTCAAATGGACTGTGGGTGATGATACACCCGGTGCAGAAATCTATCCCGCAAGTTAGCGTCCGCTTCGCATCCGAAAGCCGCCATTTGCAGCCCCGCCTACCCCGACGCCACCACCCGCTTCACATGTGCAAGGCACGCCTCGGTCTCGCGCGCGATATCGGCGTTGAGCCAGGCGACGATCTCGGGCGTCGGCCCAATGTCGGGCTCGAGCAGCGCGAAGTCCAGATAGACGGGCGGGGCGATCGGGCGGATCGCGACGCCCAGCCGGTGAAAGCGCGGCGCGCTGAACGGCTCGGCGATCGTCACGCCCAGCCCGGCTTCGACGAAAGCATATAATATCTGCGAATGCTGCGTCTCCAGCCGCCGCGATACGCTGATCCCCGATTCCTCCAGCGCGGTATCGATCCCGGTCCACAGCGCATCGGCTTCGTGCATCGGGCCGATGAATTCCTCGCCCGCGAGGTCGGGCACGGTCAGGTGGCTCCGTGCCGCGAGCGGGTGGTTTGCAGGCAGGATGCAGACATATTCGGCGCGCGCCAGCAGCGTCGATCGGATTCCCTCGCGGCCCAGCACATCGACCCCGATGCCAAGGTCGGCCTGTCCCAGGAACACGCGTTCCTCGATCGCGCGCTGGGCAAGCGATTCCACCGTGATCTTGATATCGGGATAAAGGATGCGAAAGCGCGCGATCACCGCCGGCAATATCGCCATCGCGATCGCGGCGAGCGCCGCGATCCGCACCGTGCCCACCGGGTGCGCGCGGATGCGCCGCGCCGCCTGGTCGAGCAGGTCGAGCCCGGCGTAGCTGCGCCGCACCGCTTCATACAGCGCCTGCGCCTGCGCAGTCGGGTGGATGCGCGCGCCGCGCCGGTCGAACAGCCGGAAACCGACCGCGCGCTCGAGGTCGGCGATCAGCCGGCTCACCGACGGCTGGCTGATGTTGAGCATCGACGCGGCGGCGGTGATGCCCCCGCTCATCATGACGGCGCGAAACGCCTCGACCTGTCTCATTCGCATGGGCCATAGTATAGACGTATGACCGGCGGATGCAATTCGATTGGATGCGATGGGTGATGCTGCGCTACGCGGCACCTTAGCAAACATCGGGAGAGAGAAGATGGATTACACGGCCCAGCGCGAGCAATTCGCCAACGAAGGCTATGCGGTATTCGAACGCATCCTCGAAGGCCCGCTGCTCGACCTGCTGCGCGCCGAATGCGGCCGCGTCATCGACCGCGAAGACGCGCGCCTCGACAGTCTCGGCGTCGAAGTCGACGGCATCAGCCACAAGGGCAAGCGCTATTTCGCCGGCGAATGCCAGCGCCAGCAACCCGACCTGCGCACGATGCTGTTCAGCGACACCATGGCCGACGTCTGCCGCGCGACGCTCGGCGACGACGCCTATTTCTTCTACGACCAATATGTCGTGAAGGGCGCCAGCGAAGGCATGCCGTTCAGCTGGCATCAGGACTCGGGCTATGTCGTCGGCAACGGCGGCCCCGCCGATCACAAGCCGTACCTGACCTGCTGGTGCACGCTCGACGACACGACGGTCGCTAACGGCACCGTGCGCATCCTGCCCTTTTCGCAGGCGCCCGACAGCCGGAATGGCATCGTCCCGCACATTCGCCAGCCGGGTAGCAACGATCTCGTCGGTTACAACGGCGATGCCGAGGGCGTGACGCTCGAGGTTCCGGCGGGCAGCATCGTCGCCTTCTCCAGCCTCGCGCTGCACGCGACCGGATCGAACACCACGCCGAACATGCGCCGCGTCTATCTCGCCCAATATTCGCCCGAACCGATCCTGAACCCGGGCACCAACCATCTGCGCCGCAACGCCATCGCTTTCCTGCGCGGCGGCAACCAGGTCACCTTCAACTGAGGAGCCCCGCGATGATCGACCGGCCCGTCACCCTCGCGCGTCCGCGCATCGTCGCGCTCGGCGGCAACGCGACCCCCGGCGGGTCGGCCGAACGACTGCTTCTCCATGCGGTCGCGCGCTGCGAGGCGCATGGGGCGGAGGCGACGGTTTTCGCCGGCGATGCGATCGATCTGCCGATGTACGCGCCGCACCGCAGCGAACGCGATGCCAAGGCGCAGGCGCTGATCGCGGCGCTGCGCACGGCGGACGGCATCATCGTCGCTTCGCCGGCCTATCACGGCACCGTGTCGGGGGTGGTCAAGAATGTCCTCGATTATGCGCAGGATCTGGCCGCCGACCCGCAACCCTATTTCGACGGCCGCGCGGTCGGACTGATCGCGATCGCGGGGGGGTGGCAGGCCGCGGGCAGCACGCTGGCAACATTGCGATCGATCGCGCATGCGCTGCGCGGCTGGCCGACCCCCATGGCGGTGACGGCCAATTCCAGCCAGCCGCTGTTCGATGCGGCCGGGCGGTTGGACGATCCGGGTATCGAATTGCAGGTCGATATCATGGTGCGGCAGGTGGTGCTGTTCGCGCAGATGAAGGCGGCGCATGCCGGCGCGCTGGCGCATGCCGAAACGATGCGCCTTGCTGCTGCAGCGGTCTGACCCGCGAGCGCCGGATTCTACAGTGCGGCAGAACCCTTGCCATTTGTGGCTGAAACGACCATCTGACTCATAGAATTCTGCGGCCACGTCCAAATGGTCGGCAAGGGGCCACGTCCTCGCTCGCAGGAAGCGGGTTTTCAAGTCCGGGACGGCCCGGCGGCTCTTGTAAGGAGGCCGCCACCATGGCCTGGGTTTATTTGACATTCGCCGGTCTGCTCGAAATCGTCTGGGCTTTTTCGATGAAGCAATCGGAAGGCTTCACCCGCCCCGCCGCGTCGGCGGTGACCATCGCCGCGATGATCGCGAGCTTCGCGCTGCTGTCGCTGTCGATGAAATCGCTGCCGCTCGGCACGGCCTATACGATCTGGACCGGCATCGGCGCGGTCGGCGCCTTCGTCGTCGGCATCGCCGTGCTCGGCGAGCAGGCGAGCGCGACGCGCATCGTTGCGGCGCTGCTCATTGTCGCGGGGCTTGTCCTGATGAAGGCGGCGTCGCCCGCCTAGTGCAAGCAGATTTCGTCGCAGGCTTGAATACGCGATGTTGTTGACATGAATGTCAATTGCTGAAAGCTTCGATTCTGGATCGGAGAGAGGCGATTTGGCAGAGCAAAAGGCTGTAATGACGCCGCCGGGCGCACCATCCGACCAGCTACCCGATGCGTCGCTGCGCCCGCGCACCGTCGCCGCCTTTGCCGCGACTGCTGGGCCAACTGCGATCCTCAGCCTGCCGTTCAGCGTCTATCTGCCGCCCTATATCGCCGAAGGGGGCGTGATCGCGGTCGGGCTCGTCGGGTTGCTCTTTTCGCTCACCACGATCTGGGACGGCGTCGTCGATCCGCTGATCGGGACGATGATCGACCGCGTCCGAACCGGGCTTGGCGCGCATCGGCGCTGGATGCTGCTCGCGCTCGTGCCGCTCGCGCTGCTCCTCCTCACCATCGTCACGATCGGCAATGCGTTGCCCTTTGCGGCGCTCTTCCTGCTGATGGTGCTCTTCTATTCAAGCTACAGCCTCTATGAGGTCGCGCAATTGTCGTGGGGCGCGGCGCTGGTGCGCAGTCCGGCGGACAGCGCGCTACTCTATGGCATGCGCGACTGGTTCGCGAAGCTCGCGCTGATCGCCGCCTTTGCCGCACCCGCGGCGGCGCAGATGCTGATGCCCGGCATCAGCCTGCACGGGCGCATCCTGGCTTATGCCAGCCTGTTCCTCGTCATGGTGCCGATCGCCTTGTTCGCGATCCGCCAGGTCCCGCTCCGGTCGGTCGTCGCCGAACCCGGCATCGGCTGGCGCAGCGAGATTCGCGCCTCGCTCGGCTTCGCGCCGCTGATGCTCTTGTTCGGGGTGACCTTCCTCAACAGCTTCGCCTTCGGCTCTTTGACCTCGCTCTTCATCTTCTTTGCCGCCGCGGTGCTCAATCTCGATGCGCAGAGCGCGGTGCTGCTGTTCGCCAGCTTCATCGGCGGCGCCATCGCCTCGCCGGTCTGGACGATCCTCGCGCGGCGCTTCGGCAAGCCGGTGACGATGATCGCGATGGCGCTGCTCGTCTCGACCCTGCTGCTCGGTACGCTGGCGCAGGAGCCGCAGGGGCTCGCGCAGGCGGCGGGCTTTTCGCTGCTGCTCGGCACGGGCTTCGTCGGGCTGCTCTTCATCTATTCGATGCTCGCCGACCTTGTGCCGCGTGATGCCGCGCGCTGCGGTCGCAGCCGCTCGGCCTTCCTGTTTGCGCTCCTGAACCTGATGCAGAAATTCGGCGTCGCCGCCGCGATCGCGGTGAGCTATGCGCTGCTCGGGCTCGTCGGCTTCGATCCGCAGGACGGCAAGGCATCGGCCGGTGCGTTGCATCTGCTCTTCGTGCTCCAGCCGGTGGCGAGCTGGACGATCATGATTTTCCTGCTGCTCGCGATGCGCCCGCACATGCCGCACCGCGCCGCCAGCCTTTGACTTGCAATCGCTCCCGCGCGCAAGTAAAGGCCGCACCATTCGGACAGATGCGCCGTTTTCCTTCCGCCTTTCGCCGACATGCTCGGGGAGGGTGGGCGGACTATTGCCCAAAGCACGGTTGACGCGCGGCGGGCGGCAACCCATCTGCCCGATATTCGGACGCTTACGAGGACAGCAGGATCATGGCGAAGACCAGCCCCGGCCAATTCATCAATCAGGTGAAGGACGAAGCGCGCAAGATCGTTTGGCCCACCAGCCGCGAGACGGTGCAGACGACGATCCTGGTGCTGATCATGACCACGATCCTTTCCTTCTTCTTCCTCGGCGTCGACACGGTTTTCAACGCGATCGTCACCTGGCTGACGTCGCTCGCGCGCTGATCCGCGCAGGCTTACAGGGATAATATAGACATGGCGCGCTGGTACATCATTCACGCCTATTCGGGTTTCGAGAACAAGGTCCGCGATTCGGTGATCGCCGAAGCCGAACGCATGGGCCTGTCGCAGCTCGTCGAATCGGTCGAGGTTCCGGTCGAGACGGTTACCGAGGTGAAGCGCGGCAAGAAGGTGCAGGCCGAACGCAAATTCTTCCCCGGTTATGTCCTCGCCAAGCTGACGATGACCGACGACGTCTATCACCTCGTCAAGAACACGCCGAAGGTCACGGGCTTCCTCGGTTCGATGGGCAAGCCGCAGGCGATCAGCGAAGCCGAAGCCGCGCGCATCCTGAACAGCAAGGAAGAAGCCGCAGCGCGTCCGAAGCAGGAAATCCGCGTCGATTACGAAATCGGCGATCAGGTCAAGGTGCTCGACGGTCCCTTCGCCAGCTTCAACGGGCTGGTCGAGGAACTCGATTTCGAAAAGGCGCGCGTCAAGGTCAGCGTCTCGATCTTCGGACGTGCGACCCCGGTCGAACTCGACTTCGAACAGGTCGAACGCATGAAGTGATGGCCCCGGCCATCGCTCCCCGAATGGATTGGATAATGACATGAGCCTGACTCCCGCCGAGATTCAGGCCCGGGCCGATCGCGCCCGCGACATTCACGCTTCGATCGACCGCGAACGCGTCGTCCGCCGCGTCGTGAAGCTGTTCGATCTCGAAGCTGCCGACGAACCCGACGAATTCACCTATCCCGCCTTCAAGAAGCCGACGCGCGAGCGCATCTTCGGCGGGCAGGTGATCGCGCAGGCGATGGTCGCCGCGGCGCGCACCGTCGATCCGGGCAAGGTCGTCCATTCGCTCCACGCCTATTTCCTGCGCGGCGGCGACGAGACCAAGCCGCTGCACTTTCGCGTCCATCGCGATTTCGACGGGCGCAGCTTCGCCAACCGCCGCGTCGTCGTGCGCCAGGACGGCAAGGTGATATTCAACCTCACCGCCTCGTTCCAGGCGCCCGAGCAGGGCCTCGCGCATCAGACGCCGATGCCCGACCTCTTGCCGCCCGAGGCATGCCGCGATTTCGGCGACGTCATCGCCGCCGACCCGCTGATCGACGACGCGCGGCTCGAGCAGATGGCGACCAACCACCCGTTCGAGGTGCGCAGCTTCCGCCCCGCGCCGGGCGCCGCCTCGACGATGCATTATGAATGGTTCCGCATCGCCGCCCCCGTCGGCGACGATCCGCTGACCCATCGCGCACTGCTCGCCTATGCCTCGGACATGGGGCTGCTGTCGTCCGCCATGGTTCCGCACGGGCTGACCTGGACCCAGCCGGGACTGTTTTCGACCAGCCTCGACCATGCGATGTGGTTCCATGACGACATCCGCGTCGACGACTGGTTCGTCTATGTCATGGACAGCGACTGGTCGGGCGGCGGCCGCGGGATCAACCGCGGGCTCGTCTATCGCCAGGACGGCACTTTGATCGCCTCGGCGGTGCAGGAAGGGCTGATCCGGATGGTGCCGCAGGGCTAAAAGCCTTGCTTCGCGGCCGATTTGCCGCTAACGGCGCCGCTTCGCGTCAGATACGGGCGTGATTCCGCGCGGGAGGAAGGGGTGATGCCCTTCTGCTTGACCGCTAATTTTGAGGCTTTTCCGAAAGGAGAGGTCGACAGAAAGACAGGAGGCCATCATGGCTAAGAAGATCAGCGGCTACATCAAGCTGCAGGTGCCCGCCGGCACCGCCAACCCGTCGCCGCCGCTCGGGCCGGCACTCGGTCAGCGCGGCGTCAACATCATGGAATTCTGCAAGGCGTTCAACGCCGCGACCGATTCCATGGAAAAGGGCACCCCGACCCCGACCATCATCACCGTCTTTGCCGACAAGAGCTTCTCGTTCGTCACCAAGACGCCCCCGGCGACCTATCTCATCAAGAAGGCCGCGAACCTGAAGTCGGGCTCGAAGGAACCCGGCAAGATCAGCGGTGGCAAGATCGCGCGCTCGAAGCTCGCCGAAATCGCCGAGATCAAGATGAAGGATCTCAACGCGAACGATATCGAACAGGCGACGAAGATCATCGAGGGCAGCGCGCGCTCGATGGGCCTCGAAGTGACGGAGGGCTGATCCGATGGCAAAGCTGACCAAGAAGCAGAAGGCCCTCGAGGGCAAGGTTGACACGCTGAAGCTTCATGCTGTCGACGAAGCGATCAAGACGGTTCGCGAGCTGGCCTCGGCCAAGTTCGACGAAACGCTCGAAATCGCGATGAACCTCGGCGTCGATCCGCGCCACGCCGACCAGATGGTCCGCGGCGTCGTCACTCTCCCCGCCGGTACCGGCAAGGACGTCAAGGTTGCCGTGTTCGCGCGTGGCGACAATGCCGATAAGGCGCTGGCCGCCGGCGCCGACAAGGTCGGTGCCGAAGACCTGATGGAAGACA
>VFQO010000125.1_pt1 | contig 96638 bp, 84 predicted proteins | sample 3512331 | NCBI WGS metagenome assembly VFQO01 (sample SAMN10412371, study PRJNA504923) | tailings metagenome | isolation source: Replicate 3 from Balatoc abandoned mine | place: Philippines: Itogon, Benguet | collected 2017-08-28 | reverse complement strand
CCAGTCCCTCCTTTAATACTATTTTAAACCTAGACACAGTTTAATGAACTATTCCGTGTCCCTGTCGACCGTTTGCCTTGAGCAATATTTTGAACCTTTCCTCTGGTAATTCCGTGAGTTTTTGGAGCTGTGACATCGTCAGTCCTATGTCAAACCCATTCAGCAAAGAAATCAATATTCCCTTTTCTCGACCAAATTCAACACCTTTTTCAATCCCTTTTTCTACTCCCAACTCAATCAATTGATCATACTCTGTTTTCATATTTGGATGATTTTGATTTGAAACTTCATCGGCAATTTGGATGAGCTCCTCCCTTTCAATTTCAACAAAAGATACCAAATAATGGAAAATACTCCGAATGCCCGCTTTATCAAAATAAGGTGCCAAACTTTCCACAATTTTTCGTACGTGCTTACCCAACTCCTCCGGATTTCCGAAATTTTGCTGGATCAACCTAGCCGACTGAATCATCCCATGCTGAAACCCCATCAGATCCTCCTTTGATAGTTTTCCTAAATTAAAAAATAAAACTTCATTTTGAGGAATAAAAGGCTCAAAAGCCTCCGGAAACGCACTAAAATAAGTGGAAATAATTTTCAATTTTCCAATGGGTTGTGCCATGATAATACAAAATGGGTATAATTAACTCCCATGGTTTTCCATTTTTTACCTGTTCCAAATATCCATTGGCCACATAATGGAATGGTTGAAAGATAGCCTTCGGATCCCGGTATGACGTATGTTCCAATAACAAACTGATGTGCACGGACCCCGTTCTTGTGCCAACTCGCCAAACCAGGTCAGAAAAATGCGTGCGTAATTGACTCGAAACATACGTGGTGGGCAGTGGGGTTAAGGTATGTAATTGAAGTTCTTTAAGAATCGGACTTGGCAGTATTTCACTCAAAAACTCCTGCGCTATTTCCGGGTCCGACAACCACTCTTTCATGAATGTATCGTGAATCATCTTTTTTTTATGGCTTTATTTTCAGTTTTCCAAAAATAAAAAATCCACCCCGCTATCGAGGTGGATTTATCCTATATAACCGATTAAGATTACTTCCAAATTCGAAGGGGACCCTGATTGACTGCCACTAGGTACACCGTTTCCCCCTTGCGTTGGATCGGGTAAAGTCCACGAATTTGCCCTTTTTCAAGCTGTAGATCTTTTCTACGAAATACCCCATCTTTTCCTCGGACCATCAAACTTCCCTGGTCTGCGTCATACTGACCCATCTGAATATTGCAATCGAAAAAATTACCTCCAACCAACCATGTATTTTGGCCTAATCTGGCTATCGCTTGGTAAGAACTCATTTGCCAAGCATCCCCCAACGGCTCCCATTCAAATTTTCCCTCTGTCGATTGCCTTAACCAGCCTGATCGCATCTCCTTGGCCTCATACTGTAGCGCAGTTTCTACTTTATCTCGACCAAAAATATCCCTGAAATCGGCCTCAGAAAAGTCTTTGGCAAATGTATAAGCCTTTTTCACATAAGGAAGCTGTTTTTCTACCTCTCGCTTATCGGCAAACAACACCTCTTTCCCCTGCAAATAATACGTCAAAACTTGCTCTACTCGTCCATTTCCATCATAATCTGCCACATACATTCGGACAGGCTCTGTTGGACTTGCCTTCAGTCTGGAGTTTTCTCCTAAATTTCCCACAAATAAATCCAAATCCCCATCTCCATCCATGTCCATTGGTCGGACGATATTCCACCAGCCCGTAGTGCCTAAAAGATCCGTTTTCTTCGTGGCTTTTCCTGAAGTAATCTCAATTTCCACAATTCCACCCCATTCCAAGGCTACCACTAAGCTTGACCTCCCCGGTTTCCAGGTTACCCACTGGGCATCTTTAACCATGCCTATCCGATCCAAAATAGCATCCTCTCTGGCTTTAAATCGCCCAGTTCCATCATTAATCAATAAATAAGACCTAGGTATAATCCCGTAAGCAAATGCTTCTCCCCGTGCACCTAAGAATAAGTCGATGGCACCATCTCCATTCGCATCCAAAGGAACAACCACCGACGCCGTGGCATAGACCCCAGAAAAGGCATCTTCCTTGCGCTCAAATTGTCCATCCGACTTTTGTACATAGACCCGCGGCGCTAACTGAGCTGTCTTTCCAAAAAACTCATTTCCACCACTCGCTACCACTAAATCCAATTTCCCGTCTCGATTCACATCGACCCACTTGGCATCTGTATCTTCAAACGTACTATCCTGCCAGAGTTTTGGTGCTGGAAATTCTTTAAATCGGCCATCGGGGGTTTGAGAAAACAACCTTGACTTTTCCCATTTCGACGATCCCACAAAAAAGTCTTCACGTCCATCACCTGTGAAATCGGCTACCGCCACAACAGGTCCTGCCGTTGATAGCATATTCGGCATTAAGGCCTCTCGATCAAACTCGTTAAAGGCATTCTCTCGGTGAAGAAATGATAAGCCAACTTCCGCGGTAATGTCACGAATCGGACCTTCGCTTACTTCCTTCGGATACTTAAATGAGGGTAAACCCGTTCGGTAACTTACCTTGAATTGAAGCTGTTTTGGAGACCGAAGGGTCTCAAAAGTTCCATCTGGCCAAATTATTTGAACCGAGTCCACTACCTCGCGACCGACACCCACGATCAACGGCCCTATTGAGGAAGATTGGAACCCACGAACCGGAAATTGCTCTGCGGAACGTACCTTTTCTTGTTGATAGACCAATACTTTCGCCCCAATGGCTTGCCGATTCCCCTCAGCACCTATCAAGTCAAATACCAAGGAATTCCCTCGTTTCTCCGCCACATTTTCATATAAAAAGGCCGGAGCATTGATGTTATTGGTCACGAGATCCAGATCCCCATCTCCATCCAAATCTGCATATACCGCCCCATTGGAATACGACACTTCCTGATCGGCGATGCGTTGAGTAACTTCCTCAAAACGAAGACCTTGGGTTCGTCTAAAAAGTTTGTTTGGGATCTTAACTTCCGGTAGTAAATCAACCAACGAAACATCATTTTCATCAAATTTCCCTTGGTCTATCTTGGTCTGAATTTCCTCGTTGGATACGAAATTGATGTAGTCAATGTCATTCATTCGTTTGTTGATTCCATTCGAAATAAACAAATCCCGCTGTCCATCCTGATCTACATCAAAAAACAAAGATGACCAAGACCAATCGGTGGCATGGATACCCGCCAATAATCCCACCTCGGCGAAATGGCCATTTCCCCGATTCAATTGCAAATTATTTCGGGCAAACTGCACATTATACCCTTGTTGTAACTTGTACTTAAAATTATAATAGGCATCCTCTCCCTCCGAACGCTTCAGAATGGCTGGATCATAGGGCAACATATCCAAGGAAATGATTTCAGGCCGGGCATCGTCCGTTAAATCCGCTAAGTCAACCCCCATTGAAAACCGACTGGTGTGTTGCATTCGAGTTTCTATTTCATCCCGAAATATCCCTTTCCCTTGATTGATATACAGGTAATCATTTTCATGAAAATCATTCCCCACGTAAAGGTCTGGAAGTCCATCAAAGTTAACATCCCCCGCAACCACTCCTAGGCCATAGCCTAGAGCGTTGCTGTGAATGCCTGATTCCTTCGTCCGATCCACATACTTTCCATTCACATTTTCTAAGTATCGATCGCCCGCCAACGGATGGTATTGCCCTAAAAATACTTCCCGCTTACCAAAAGTCCCATTCTCATGCACCGAGTGATTGAGCTGAAATAAATCCAAATCCCCGTCTAAATCGGCATCAAAAAACAAAGCCTGCGTGCCAAAGCCAACTAGATCGAGTCCATATTCCTTGGAACGCTCCCGGTATTTGGGTACGCCCCCGTCAATTGACTCACAAACAAACAGAAGATTATGTCCCTTAAACTTCAGGAAATCTCCCACCTGGCTGATGTATATATCCAGTTTCCCATCTTGATTGACATCCACCAGCGATACGCCATTTGACCACCCTTGATCTGAGAAAAACCCACTCTCTTTGGTCACATCCCGGAACTTCCAATTGCCTTCATTCAAATACACCTTATTTTCTCCTAAGTTGGAGGTAAACACCAAATCTGGGCGACCATCTCCATTGAGGTCTCCTGCGCCAACCCCTCCCCCGTTGTAAAAATACATGTAGGTGAATATGTTCAATTCCGGTGTTGGAGAAATGGTATTTTCAAAATCAACCCCTGTTTCCTCAGCAGAAACGACACGAAATAGAGGCTTTTCTTTTGCTTGCTGACATTGAACAAACAAAAGTGCACTGACTATACTACATAAATACCTCAATCGAATCATTTTTTCCTCTTTAGGGCAACCGGAGTAGCCTCGTTACGAATCGCTAATAATACCTCAGTTTTTCCCACTTGAATGGTTTCCAGATGCCGCACCTCACCGCGAATCATAACACCTGACTCCCGGGGTGTCAATGCACGCCAGACTCGACTCTCTCCTTGTACCAGCAATGTTCCGCAGTCACCATCCAATCGACCAAATTGGGGAATAAAATGGTGGAAATTACCTCCAAGAAGTAAATCACGTCGTCCATCCTGATTCAGATCAACCACCTGAATGGCACTGATGCACGAAAACTGAGCTCGAGCAGGTAAGCGTTCCACCGTCCAGCCTTTTTTTCCTGTATGCCACGCAATGATGGAGGATCGGAACGTGACCGTCCGGTACTCCCCTTTACTCAGGATCGATTCTTCGAATAAATCGGTGACCGATCGTTTGGCATACTCCTCATGTTTTAAATTTTCTTTCTTCAGCTGAGGAAATTGCTCCATAAATTCACGCTTTAAAAAGACCGGTACAGTTTGCTGGTTCACCGTTTTGGTCAGAATTTTATCGGTTAAACCATTCTGATCAAAATCCCCAACATACAAACCCAACGGTCGATCGGCAGAAGCTGGCATAGAAAAATTTTCACCCACATTGCCAAGGATCAACTCGGAGGCACCATCTCCATCCAAATCGGCTACTTGGACAGCTCCCCAAAAGCCTGTCAACTCTGCCATGGCATGATCCTCAACTTTTTCCCACCGGTTTGCCTTCCATTGAAATATGGTGGGTGCCATCCAATCTCCAACCACCACCAACTCCATTTTTCTGTCCAAATCCATGTCGACCAAGGCGGCATCTCGTACCATACCTACCGTGGAAAGGCCAGGAGCAAGCTGATCTGTCACAAGGGTAAAATGTCCTTTTCCATCGTTTTGCATTAAATAGCTCGTTGGAATGACACCGTATTCTTGGGGATAGCTTCGACTACCCACGAATAGATCTATGTCTCCATCTTGATCTGCATCAAATGGCAATACCACCGACGTGTTCATCCCATTCAGGGGCAATTGATTCCCCCGGGGTGTCAATCCTCCTTTTCCATCATTCTCAAATAGTCGGTCCATATACAACCGATCTCCCTTGGGGTGGGCATTTCCTCCAGAACCCACGTATAAATCCAGGTCGCCATCTCCGTCCATATCAAAAAATGCAGCTGCCGTATCTTCAAAGTCGGCATAGCGTGCCAAAACATCCCCACTCACAGGCGTAAACCCTGAGGCAGTCTGCACCAGTAATCGACCGGCTTGTCCTGCTCCTCCCCCTAAAAAAAGATCCTCCAATCCATCTCCATTCACATCCCCTTTCGCCACTGCAGGCCCCTCGCGTGATAGCATTTGAGGAATGTTCTTCTCCTGGTAATAATCTTCGACAGGATCTTCTTGATGCCCGGCCCATGTCCAATCCTCTTGGTCAAAAAGTGGACGGATGGCCGTCGATGTAGGCACATACCGTGGTAAATTGGCTTGCTTGGTGAATACATAGGTGGAATCTCCTTGGATATTTCGCCACTTCTGTACGCCTCGATCGGGCCAAATCACTTGAATGGAATCAATTTTCTGTGATTTTCCCAATCCAAAGGTCATAGAATATTCCGTACTAGACTGAAATCCACGGGATGGATGCAGTTGCTTCGTTAATTTTTCAGAACCTAAAAACAACGTGACATGAGCCCCAATCGCCTTAGCATTGGGGTGGTCTTGTTGCAAGGAAATTCGAACAAAATGCCGATCTGGATATTGCTCTCGGGTATGATTTTGGTACACATGACAAGGTTGATTGACATTGTTCACCACAATGTCTAGGTCTCCATCCAAATCCAAGTCGGCGTATGCAGCTCCATTGGAAAACGTCTCTTCTCCCAATCCCCAAGACTCCGCTACTTCTTGGAACCTCAGATCACCCAAATTGTGGAACATTTGATTGGGTATCGGGCGGGAGGGCATGTGCTTCAAAATATTATCAAACTTCTCTTTCTGTCCAGACAATACCATCTTTTGATTGACATCATTGGCAAAAAAATCGATAAAGTCTTGATCGATCACATCATGAAAAATTCCATTGCATACAAAAATATCCGTCTGTGCATCATTATCTGCATCAAACATCAAGGCCCCCCAACTCCAATCCGAAGCCGCTACATCACTATAATACGCGACTTCTGTAAAGGTGCCGTCTTGGTTGTTGAGTTGCAAGGTGTTTTGCATGTATTGATGATAAAATCCTTTATTTACCTTCAATTTGTGCACGTAATGGTTCTCAAAAGAAGTCGTTGTTTTGAGCCGTTGTTCATCCCGGGCCAACATGTCGGTCACAAAAATTTCAGGGGCCCCGTCGTTGTTCACATCGGCCATATCGGCGCCCATGGACGACAACGAGGTATGCGTCATCCGATTTTCCAGTTCTTCTCGGAAAGTCCCGTCTTTTTGATTGATGTACAGGTAATCGCGTTCAAAAAAGTCATTGGAAATGTAAATATCCGGGTATTGATCGTCGTTGACGTCTCCGACTGTTACCCCCAAACCAAATCCAATAAGACTTCCGTAGATACCGGCTTGCTCCGAAACATCCACAAATTTACCGTTATCATTTCGAAGTAGTTTATCCCCACCCCCCTTCAAGAAGTCTTTCACCGGCCAATTCTCAGCGCGCAGGTCTCGGTTATTATCGTAGTTTAAGGTATTGACCGGAATAAACGAGTTGTTCAGCGAATACATGTCGAGGTCGCCGTCAAGGTCATAATCAAAAAATGCAGCATGAGTGGAATACCCAGGGTCGTTCAGACCATATTCTGCAGCTTTTTCGGTAAAGGTTAGGTCTCCATTGTTGATGAATAATTCATTTTCTTGGCCCATTCCCTCTTTGTATCCTGCATTACAAACGTAAATATCCAAAAGGCCATCGGTATTGATATCCACCATCACGACGCCCGTGCTCCATTTATTGGCCACTGCGACACCCGCTTTTTCCGTGATATCTTCGAATTGAAGATTCCCTTTATTTAGGTATAATTTATTGGGCCCCATGTTGGCAGTCAAGTACACATCGGGGAGTCCATCCCCGTTGATATCGCCAATACCGACACCCCCTCCGTTGTAAAAATTGCGGTAAGTGAATATATTAAAATCAGCCGTGTTCACGACTTTGTTTTCAAACTCAATTCCAGTGTCTGTGGCTGCCAATTTGGAGAATAAGGTCTCTTTTTTTTGGCACCCGGTTAATCCTAGCCAGATCAAACTTGCATAGGCAAAGAACATAGGTTTATTCATAGTACACGGAAGATGGGTCAATGCCTTGCCATTGACAGGGTGGATTTTTATAACGTAATATTAGCTTGGCAGGTATCCAGCGATCCGGCTCTTGCTGATGCTGGTAGAGGCCAACCAGTCCTTCAATCTGCATTTCAAGGCGTTCTGCTGTCCAGGTTTTTATTTTGATTTGACCGTCGGTCATTAAATACCCCTCCCCTTTTTGGGCTTGAGCATCAATTAATTTGCCAATCATGACACTGGCAGATACCTGATTCTCATGAAATACAGACCGATCAATTGGTTTTTGGCGATACCATTCATCTCCTGAGAAGGAGATGACCACATTACTTTGAAATTGATCAAATAGACTGACTCGAAATTGAGCCGGAAAGGCCGTGATATCGCCTTTAAATCGACTAACCTCGGGATAAAACGGTTTTCCATCCAAGTAGACCGATAGTCCCGCTTCACCAGGCTGAATTTTTTCCCAAGCGATGCCATCCTCTTTCTGGCATCCGAAAAAACCAAGCGAAAGAATGCTAAAACAAAACAGTAAACGTATCATAGGTTGTGTAGTAAAGCAAAAATGCTCGAACGAATCGAGCATTTTTGCAAATATCAGGAAAACAAAGGATAAATTAATATCCTGGGTTTTGCTTCAAGTTTGGATTGGATACAATCGCCTGAGATGGGATTGGATACAATACGGTGTGAGGCTGGTTGTTTTGTGCACCTGTTCCGTTCAAGAACTTGCCAAAACGAATCTCAACTGTACGTTTTCCACCTTCCCAGTACAATTCACGACCGATTTCATCAAACAACGATTGCTCGTTCAAAGATGCCAACGGAGCGATTCCACGCGTTGTACGCAAGGTATTGGCCGTAGCCAACGCACCTGCTGCATTCCCGGTACGAAGTTGTGCTTCCGCTTTCATCAATACCGCTTCAGCATAGCGCATCAAAATGTACTTACCTGCAGTAGCTGGGTGATACTTGATTACCCGGATACCTTTATCGGTAGCTGCACCCGCCAATGGCACGTCACGTGTAAAGGCCAAAGGACGACGAGAGCGAGAATCGACGATGTTTTGACCCCGATCGTTGATCTGCTGACCAATTAGGAAACCATATCCAATTCCTGAGAAATTCTGACCGTTCCCTTTAGCCGGAACACCAATCCGTGGATCCGATTTGTCAAATTTGTCATAGAAATCAGCCAATGTGGTAAAACCATTCCATCCCGAAGGGTTCTGATCGTAGTGCAACGTCATGAACCAACGGTTTTGAGGTGTACCCTCGTTCGAAACCATGATGATCTCGTTTTGCGCCGTAGTCATAAAGTTCCGGAAGAAGTCAGACTCAGGCTTGTAACCTGCCGCCGTGATTGCATCCACATACGCGATTACCTTGTCCATGTCAGCACGATCGTGCGTGTAAGGACCTGCTGGGTTTGAGCCCTTGAAAACAGCTTTGTTCAAGAACAACTTCGCTAACAAGAAATTAGCCGCTGCTTTGTTGGCCGTAATATTCAATGGGTTTGGACCTGCATTAGGAAGTTGAGGAAGAGCCTCTTCCAAATCTTTCACGATGAAGTCAAAAGCCTCTGAACGGGTTAAGATCCGAGGGAATTCATCCACACCCTGAGTTACTTCCCGAACAGGTACTTGTCCGTAGTAATCCATCACGTGGTACATGTTCAAGGCGCGCAAGAACTTAGCTTGAGCCGCTTGAGCAGGAGTAGGATTGGATGCCAAGATCTCGGTGGTTTTGAAAACCCGCTGGTTCAATTGGTTCCAAGTATCCCGAACTGCTGGGTGACCCGAATCCCATGTGTGGGCATCCAAGGTACGCCAGATTCCGTTATCACCCCAGTCAACACCACGGGTGGGGGGAATCATCTCGGCAGTTACGTGCTGACCTAACGCATAGATGTTGTTTTGATCTGTGTAAGCACCTAAGTCGATGTAAGCAGATGCCAACAATTCGGTTGGGTTACCGGGTGTGAAGCCAGCTTGTGAATTTTCCCGTACGATCGAGTCTCTCTCGTCGGTTACTAGATCCGTACAAGCTGTAAACGCTACTAAGCTTAGGCCAAATCCTAGGGTTTTATAAAAATGGTTTCTTTTCATTGTGTCTTGAACTTGATTAATGAATGAGATTAGAATGATACATTCGCTCCGAATGTCCAAGTTCTAGCTCTTGGATACGCGGTGTAGTCGATTCCGAACGACGGAATACCATTCAACGATTTGTTCGTGCTTACCTCAGGATCTTGACCACTGTATTTTGTGAAAGTCAAAACGTTTTGACCTGTCACAAACAAACGCATGTTTGAGATGGTCTTGCTCTTAAGTGGCACACGATACCCCAACGAGAGGTTCTGCAAGCGCACAAAGTCTCCTTTTTCAAGGAATCGAGTTGATACATCAGGGGCGTTCAACGCACCTTCTCCATTTCCAATTACATCCCGAGTTACGTTCCGACCGTTAGCAAATGAACCCGCAGTAAAGAAGGCATTGGCTGTATTGGAATAGATGTAATTACCGAATACACCATTGAAGAATAAGCTCATATCAAACGCTTTGTAACGGAAATTGTTTGTCAAACCACCGGTCCAAGTAGGAAGTGGCCCTTTTCCGTTCAAGAATGATTGGAAATCACCATTAGGATAAATGGAGTTACCCGCCTCATCAAATCCACCGAATTCACGCAAGAAGAAGGCAAACAAAGGCTGTCCTGCTGCAAGACGCTGAGCAAAAGCACCTGTCAAACCTTGTCCGTTGATTTCACCGGTGTCATACACACCCTCCAAGTTTTTAACAAAGTTTTTGTTGTTCGCAATGTTGAACAATACTTCCCAAGAGAAGTCTTTTTTGTCCACCACAGCCGCGTTGATCGAGAACTCAACCCCACGGTTTTGGATGTTGGTGTTCAAGTTTCTCCAAACGAATGGAGTTGGAGCCGGCTGAGCAGATACCACTTGGAACAACAAATCACGTGTACGTCTGTCGTACCAGTCAATGCTACCACTTACGCGGTTTTTCAAAATCGCAAAGTCTAATGCGAAGTTGATCGTCGAAGTTGTTTCCCATTTCAAGTTCGGGTTGTTGAAAGCAACTGCGTTCAAACCACCACCTTCAATGTTATCCGCACCTAAGTTGATTCCCCAACCTGAGTAACGGTCACGACGATCGTACAAGTTACGTGGAATCGCTTGGTTACCTGTCAAACCGTAGCTGGCACGGAAGGCAAGGTCAGAGAAGATATTCTTAGGAATGAAATTCTCTTCGATCAACTTGTACTTGAACGCACCTGAAGGGAAGTAACCATATTTGTTGTTACCCCCGAAGCGAGTAGAACCATCCACACGCAAGGTACCGGTGAACAAGTATTTTCCGAAACCTAAGTTCACACGTGAGAAATACGATTGCAACTCATCTTTCGTATTGAACGAGTTGTTGATCACGTTGCTACCCAATTTATTAGCCGTTGCTGAAGCAATGTTGTTCAACATCAAATCCAAATCACTGGTACGGAAGTTCGCCGCGGCAATGCTCTTTCCTGCTGTTTCGAAGCTTTGGTACGAATACCCCAACAAAGCGTTCAAACTTACATTACCAAATGTTTTGTCATAAGTAAAGTAGTTTTCCCACAATTGGTTGTTTACCTCGATATCATTAATGTACGCACGACCTACGCCTGGTACACCCTCGATCACTAGATCACGAGAATACGCCGACTTACGAGTGGACATCGATTTGTCGAAACCTAAAACCGTTTTGAAAGTCAAACCATCCAAAATACGGTACTCCGCATTGAAGTTACCCAACATACGCAAGGTATTGGTGTTGTCACGTGACAAGGCTAGAAACGCCAATGGGTTAGGCTCAGTGATACCTGGCTGATTGAAGGTACCATCTGCTTTCCGAATTGGAAGAGTTGGGTTCGACTTCAAAGTAGAACCTAACAAATCACCTGTAAAACCAATGTTTTCAGAGATTGGAACGTTCGAATCTTTGTTCTCAGCTAAATTGATGGTCGATGACAAAGTCAAACGATCGTTGATGAATTTCTTCGATCCAGCAAAACCAACGCTCAAACGCTTGATGTCAGAATTGGTAACAATACCTTGCTGATTCAAATAACCCAAAGAGAAACGGTAGTTACCCGATGCATCGCCACCACCATACGCTAAGTTATGCTGGTTGGTATATCCCGTACGGAATACTTCATCTTGCCAATCTACTTTCGCTCCCAAATTGTTTCCACCATTAGCGATGTACTCTTCTGGAGATAAAAGATCATATTTCTTTGTGATGTTCGATACACCTAATGAATATCCGTAATCCAATGAACCTTTTCCTTTACCACGCTTAGTTGTGATCAACACCACACCGTTCGCTCCACGAGAACCGTAGATAGCCGTTGCAGAAGCATCTTTCAAAATGTCAATGCTCGCAATGTCGTCTGGGTTCAAGAAGTTCAATGGGTTTTTAGGTGCTTGACGACCCACACCAGAGGCAGAAGCTCCAGATGACGTTTCTTCACCACTCAATGGAACTCCATCAATAACAAATAATGGGTTGTTTGAACCGTTTACAGACGATGTACCCCGGATCCGAACGTTGATTTGTCCACCTGGCTCACCGTTCGCTTGAGTAATTTGAACCCCCGCTACACGACCTTGCATCAATTGCTCTGGCGATGTGATTACACCTTTTTGGAAATCCTTCGTTCCGATTGCGTTTACAGCACCTGTGGCATCTTTTTTCTTCACAGTACCGTATCCTACAACCACAACCTCATCCAAAACTTGGCTATCTTCTGCCATAGTGACATTCACCGTCGAGCGACCATTCACAGCCACCTCTTGGGTTGTCATCCCTACAAACGAAAAAACCAAGGTAGCCTTCGATGGCACCCCTGCTAACTGGAATTTTCCGTCAAGGTCTGTTTGAGTTCCTTTTTGTACTCCCTTTACTTGCACCGTAACACCCGGAATACCATCACCGTCACTGCCAACTACTTTACCGGAAACGGTAACGTCTTGCGCCAATGCCGATAATGAAACAAGCGAGAGCATCATCCATGCCGTTACAACACGGTGCATGCCTTTTGCGCCAGAGAAAAGCCTTCCCAAGCTCATCTGGTAGATCTGATTCATCATAGGTAATTAATTAATTGTTTAGAAAGATACCCTGCACCCCGTTAAATAACACTTAAGAAATAAATGTTTGAATTTTACGAGGATTCAGCCGTCAAAGATACAAAAATTGAAATGTAAAGTCCAAAAAAAAACGACTAGAATCTAGATACTTTTTTAAATACATTTGGATTAAATATGATGAATTGTCGGAATCTGCCCATCAAACCTATTTCTTTCCGAAAAACTTTCGGTCTTTATCCCCATCTCCCACGGTCTTTTTTCTCAGATTCTGTATCTTTGAGGGAATCCGCTCCATTCTATGAAACATCCTTTACTTGCTTCGTTTTCAGGTCAGTTCCTGACCGACCCCACCACCCGAACACTCTACGCCACCGATGCCTCCGCGTATCGCGAAATGCCGATAGCGGTCGCATTTCCTGAGTCCAATGCCGACATCGAAGCCTTGATCGCTCTCGCCAAAGCCGAAAAAACCACCCTCATTCCCCGAACTGCCGGTACGTCCCTCGCCGGACAGGTGGTCGGAAACGGCATAATCGTCGATGTTTCAAAGACGTACACCCAAATTCTCGAAATCAATGCCCAAGAACGGTGGGTCCGTCTTCAACCGGGCGTCATCCGGGATGAACTCAATCTCGCCCTCAAGCCCTACGGACTCTACTTCGGCCCCGAAACCTCCACCGCCAACCGCGCGATGATCGGTGGGATGGTCGGAAATAATTCCTGTGGGTCCAATTCCATCGTCTATGGCTCCACCCGCGACCACCTGCTCGAGGTATCCGGATACCTATCCGATGGAAGTTTCGTGACTTTCCACGACCTGACCGCCTCCGAATTTCAATCGAAATGCTCCGGAGATCCCAATGCCCTCGAAACCAAGATCTACCAACATATCCAGCGTATTCTGAGCGATCCTGAAAACCAATCGGAAATCCGTGCCCAATTCCCAAAAAGATCCATTCGTCGTCGAAATACCGGATATGCCATCGATGAACTTCTCGCAACCGCCGTATTTACCCCGTCTGAATCGGCCCCCTTTAATTTCTGTCGTTTGATCGCGGGCTCCGAAGGAACCCTCATGTTTATCACCGAAATCAAGTTGCATGTCGATCCAGTCCCTCCCGCTTTTCAAGGTGTACTAGCCGTGCATTGCCAAACCGTCGATGAGTCCCTCCGCGCCAACTTGGTCGCATTACCTTACCAGCCCTCCGCCGTGGAGCTCATGGATCATTACATATTAGAATGTACCAAAGCCAACAAAGAACAAAGCCAAAATCGTTTTTTTGTTCAGGGGGATCCCGGTGCCATTCTCTGTGTCGAAATTTCCCGTGACTCCCTCGAGGAAATCCAAATAGTTGCCCAACAACTGGAGGCCGACCTTCGCGCCGCCAATCTGGGTTATCACTTTCCGCTGGTAACAGGGGACGACATTAAAAAAGTATGGACCCTTCGCAAAGCGGGCCTCGGCTTATTATCCAACCTTCCCGGTGACGAAAAAGCAGTCGCCGTGATCGAGGATACCGCGGTGGACGTCCAGGATCTGCCCGAGTTTATTCGTGAATTCAATCAGATTCTTGCTCAATATGGGATGTACTCCGTACATTATGCCCATGCCGGAACCGGCGAGCTGCATCTTCGGCCTATTATCAATCTCAAAACAGAAGAAGGACACCGCCAATTCCGAACCATCGCAGAGGAAATATCCACACTCGTCAAAAAATACCAAGGCTCCCTCTCAGGTGAACATGGCGATGGCCGCCTGCGTGGTGAGTTCATCCAGCAGCAAATTGGGCCGAAAAACTACGCGCTCATCCAAGAACTCAAACGCACCTGGGACCCCCACAACCTTTTCAACGCCAATAAGATTGTGGATACGCCGCCCATGGACCAGTTCCTACGGTACGAGGCCGGGCAAACAACTCCCGAGTTTCCTACTATGTTCCGTTTCACCGACCAGAACATCCTACAACATGCCGAACAATGCAATGGCTCGGGTGACTGCCGCAAAACCCATCTGTCCGGGGGTACCATGTGCCCTAGTTTCATGGCTACTCGGAATGAAAAAGATACCACCCGAGCTCGGGCTAATATCCTGCGAGAAACCTTAACCCGATCCACCGAGATCAATCGATTTGATAGCGAGGCCATCAAAGACGTGATGGATTTATGCCTAGCCTGCAAAGGATGTAAGTCGGAATGCCCCTCCAATGTCGATGTGGCCAAACTGAAAATGGAATTTCTGCACCAGTACCAACAAGTTCATGGGGTTCCGTTGCGCTCTCGCTTGGTGGGGAACTTTAGTCGGCTCTCCGAACTTGCCTCCTACTTTCCATGGGCTTACAATGCGGTGATGGGCACACCCTGGCTTCGTAAAATCGCCAATCGTCTCGTTGGTTTCCACCCGGAACGCTCCATGCCCTTACTGCATCGAACCACCTTTCAAGCCTGGTTGAAACAACAAAAACCCATCGAAAATCCCATTGGACAAGTCTATTTGTTCTGCGATGAGTTTACCAATTACAACGATGTCCACATCGGTCAGCAAGCTTTTCGACTTTTGCAAGGCCTTGGCTATCAGGTCCTAGTACCTACTCATGTCCCTTCGGGCCGTGCTTACCTTTCCAAAGGAATGCTGACAGAAGCGAAGAAACTTGCCGAGGCCAACGTCCGTTCTCTGGCTGCTATAACCACCGACGATATTCCTTTGATTGGACTTGAACCGTCCGCTATTCTGACGTTTCGGGATGAATACCCCGAACTTGTAGATGCTTCCCTTGCCCAAGCCGCTAAAGAATTAGCCCAACGCACTTGGCTGATTGACGAATGGCTCGTTCAACAAATGGATCAAGGCAAAATAAAGAAAAGTCAATTTACCGAAACCCCTCAACGCATACGTCTGCATGGACATTGCCAACAAAAAGCGGTTGGCTCGTTGGTTGCCACGAAAAAAATGTTGTCTTTCCCCAAAAATTACGAAACCCAACTCATTCCCTCAGGCTGCTGTGGAATGGCTGGGTCGTTTGGATATGAGGCCGAACATTATGACCTCTCCATGAAAATAGGTGAATTGGTTCTCTTTCCCACCATTCGGAAGGAAGCAGACGATGTGATCATTGCCGCACCCGGCACGAGTTGCCGCCATCAAATTCATGATGGGACCGCACGGGAAGCAAAACATCCCGTCGAAATTCTTTGGGAAGCCCTGATCTAACCGTCAGGGCTTTCGGCCAAGTATCTTTTCAATTCGATATTTGGTATCGGCATAGATCTGCATCAAGCCATTCGGAATAACCCAGTCTTGCAAGACTTGCTTGGTATGTTGAGACGCATTGGGGCGCGATAGGTACAAGGACTTGAGGGCATACCAAGGCTGCCGCCAAGTGCCGATGTACTGCCGGGCCCCCGCCAACTGTAAATAATAGGTGGCGTAGGTTTTTCGAAGTCGGCTATGAAACCGGAATCCTAGCTCCTGGTCAATCCCACGGTACATGCCCAATCGATTCCACAAGAAAGCGGCGTCGTTTTTGTGATCTGTGAAACTCAATCCGCCCGCATTTTTTCGGTAAACCGACATTACATCGGGTAGGTACTTCATGGGACCTAGCTTTGCCAACAAAATCAGCCGGGGGATATCTCCACTTTTTGAGTTATAAAACCACTGGGGCATGGCTCCAAGCCGATGGTGTCGGAAAATGAGCGATGAGGTCGCGATAAACCAAATCTCCTCTTCACCAACCAAATCATCCACGGTAATGACATCTTTTTGATCGATCGGATTGACGTTTGTGTCTGGAAAAGCCCCGTCATCAAAATGGATGATGGCATTGTGAAAACAGGCGATGAAATCAGGATGTGCATCCAGGAAGTCAATCTGTTTCTGAAGCTTCAATGGGTCAATCCAATAATCATCTCCATCCACGGTAGCGATGTACTCACCCTGTGCGACCTCGAAGGTAGCCAAGGCATTCATTTTCCCATATCCACCCAAATTTTGTGGATGAAATAGGGGTTTAATTATTTCGGGGTATTTTTCTTGATAGGCCCGGATGATTTCACGAGAACCATCTGTTGAGCAATCATCGCCCACAATCACCTCAAATGGAAACGTGGTTTGCTGGGAAACGATGCTCTCCAACGTATTGGCAATAAACTTCTCGTGGTTGTACACATGTACAGTAACGCTTACTTTCATCCTCTGAGAATAAAAAATGGGGCTAGGCCCCATTTCATTTAAGATAGGGCAAAGACCTGTTCTAGTTGTGCCGGCTGAGGGAAATTGGGTGTCACCAAATCCTCTTCCGGTTTGTAAATGTATGGCATAGGATAGCCCCGTTCTTGGAAGGTGGCCTCGGCCATGTTATTGTAACGTAATTGGATCGACCACCGGATGTTTCGGGTGATGTTCTCTCCCGATCGATGCACCAAAAACGCCGAGAATACCAGTAAATCCCCAACTTCAAACGAGGTTTGAATAAAATCCTCCTCATTTAAATTCTCTTGAATGGTGCCTAAGTACCCATTGGTATCGGCTTTCATCAACCCCATTTTATGACTCTGGGGAATGATTTGCAAAGACCCTAAGTCGGCATCGCAATCAACCAGCGGAAACCAAAATACCGCACTATCCAAGGAACCTTGACCCGTCCGCCAATCCTGGTGGGCACCTAGCTTCCAGTGACTTCCACCTTTCGACAAGTACCGACTATTGAACTGCATGGCAGGACGAACGCCAATAGATGGAATATCGTGTCCTAAACGCTTCAATAATTGTTCGATCTTTTCATCGGTACCCAAACGATGCAACGAAATCAGGTGCTGTACTTGCTTACCTGTATTCACAAACGATGTAAAATCTTTTTCAAAAAAGGCAAACATGGCCTCTTCAAAGGCATCCCGATCATGTATATCCACCGTTAGGCCCAAAACGCGGTGAATTTGTACCGCAAAAATCTGACGAGCCTCGGTGTAAATTTGGTTTAATACCTCCCGATCAAAAAATCCTTTCAAAATGACATAGCCATCCCGATGAAATTGTTCTTTTAGTGTTGACATCTGATTCTGATTGTTTTCTGAGTTCTACCAAACGTGTTTCTGTTGCCATGCAACGATGGAATCGTTCATAACCTAAATCCACCCCTCAACTTATTTCTTCACCAGTTCTGCTAAACCGATTCCCGTCGTACCAAATTTATTTCCGTTGTAAATCAAGTAGGTCTTGTCTTTGACCGTAAATCGATGCGCATAGTTGATCATTTCGTAATCCATATCGTCTGGATGATCGGATTTTCCTATGCCCACCAAATCGTCTTTCCGTTCCCAAGTCAATCCATCTTTTGACTCCGCATACCCGAGTCGATAGGAGCGATTCCGATCCGTTCGATAGTCCCAAGCGTTTCGGTAGGAGTAAATCATTTTATACAATCCGTCTTCTATGTACACCGAGGGCCTTCCGACGGCATGATTGAAGTCGTCTAGTTCGATCGCCACGTGCCCGGTGGGTGTCCAGTGAATCCCGTCTTTTGACTCCGCGTGGCGGCAGTCATAAAAGGGCTCGGGATATCCATGAATGTATTCACACCGACGCCCCGATATATACCACATGCGATACGTTCCGTTGTCGTACATCACCGATGGCTGAGCCGCCCAAATCGGATTATGCAAAGAGCGATCCATGATCGAACCCCGGTACATCTTTTTGAAGGTAAGACCTCCATCATGGCTAACGGCCAGTCCGATCGACAGCCGGTAGGACTCCCGTGTCAAACTCCAACCTGTATAATACAACCAAATATCCCCATTGGGTTGAGGTACAAACCAAGAGGGCATCGCCCCTGTTTCGTCATATTCGCCAGGCCCCCCCAAATCCATTACGGCTTGGTCATGAACATACCGAACGTCCTGAATATTGTCGTAGGATACCTCCAAAAAAGAGGGCCGCGATCGGCCGTTGGCGTCACGGGTCGAAAAATAAATGCGAAGGGCTTCTTCCGTGGGAAATGCAAACGGTACCTGTGCATGCGACTGGCTGTGGGCAAATTCCCCCGTTGGCCGAAAGAGTACACCTTTTTTAATCCATTCCATGGTATAAATCGTTCAATTAATGCGTTAAGATGGAGAAAAGAGTTCGGTTTGCTCGATGGGGAAAGGAATTTGGGGACGAACATACCCCGGCCATTTTCCATACCATGCTGTTCCTTCTCGGTAATCCTCAATATCAAAAATCAACGCTTCCTCAAAGTTAAAAATGGGGGAGGCGGTATCTTTCACCACCATAAAAGAAAGTGCATACGACCCATCGTTCAAGAAATGTCCCGGAATTTCGCAACTGGCCTTGATGACCCCCGCCTCGCACCGAATGGAGGGTGTACCAATATTGAAAATCACCTCACCCGTGAGGGAATTGACATGTAAACTGAAGTTCAGGTTGGTGGCATCCATGAAATTCCAACATTCCATTTCCACTCGAAAGGGCGTCCGGACATCCAAATGCTTTTGGCCCTCCGGTAAATGTGGAATCACTTCGATGCGTTTCAACCGGACACGGTCGTTTCCTGGGGCCTCTTCCGGCCGTTCATAAGAGGTACACAGGGCTGTTTTCTGGACATGGGACAAGTACGTGGCAATTACCTCGTTGGTTTCGCCCATTTGTATCAGTTGTCCTTTTTTCATGAACATGCCCTTATTACACAAGCTGGCGACAGCCGTAAGGTTGTGGGATACGAAAAGAATCGTCCGCCCGGAGGAAGAGGCATCTTTCATTTTCCCCAAACATTTGCGTTGAAAATCGGCATCCCCGACGGCCAATACCTCGTCAACAATCAAAATTTCAGGCTCTAAATGCGATGAAATCGCAAAACCCAGACGCACGTACATTCCGGAGGAATAGCGTTTGACGGGGGTATCCAAGAATTTTTCCACACCCGCAAAGTCCACGATGGCATCAAAATGCTTCTGAATTTCAGCCTTTGTCATGCCCAAGATGGCCCCGTTCAGGTAGATGTTTTCTCGGCCTGTCAGTTCAGGATGAAAGCCGGTTCCGACCTCCAACAACGAGGCCATCCGGCCTTGAATGGAGATTCGGCCGTGAGTAGGTTCGGTGATTCGGCTGAGCACTTTGAGGAGGGTCGACTTTCCCGCTCCATTGGAGCCAATTACCCCCACTCGATCGCCGGCCTCGATTTCGAAGGAAACGTCTTTTAATGCCCAAAACTCTTCTTGTGTTCCAAGCTCCAAGGCATTTTCCCGCTGGGTCATGCGTTTCCACGTCTCGGCCAATGCCTCTTTAACAGAGCCAGCCTTGGCTCTCCCTTTTTGATGATCAATAATATATCGTTTGCTAATGCCCTCTGCCCGAATGATACTACTCATTTTCCCTCACTGCTTAAATATAGTCCACAAATGAATTTTCCTGACGACGGAAAAAGTACACGGCCAGGAGGTTGATCACCACAATGAAAACTGTGGGATACACTAAATACTCAAAAGAAAAGGTCGAATAGCCTGGGATCAGACTCCACCGGAATCCTTCCAACAAGCCCGCCATGGGATTCAATACCATGTACCCGTCAAACCATGAAAAATCGGCCAAAGAAGAAACCGAATAAGCTACCGGACAAATGAAGAATCCGTATTGTACGATCAATGGCGCAATTTGCTGAAAATCGCGATACCGAACATTCAACGAAGCGAAAATCAGGCCCAAACCAAAGGCTAGAAAGAAGGTCAAGAGAAGTAGCACCGGAACCATAAACAAGGTCCAGGTTGCCCAGAGGCCTTGATACCACAAAAATGGGACTAACACAGAGAAGGCCACAAGGAAATCGACCAGTGGTACAGCACCTGCTGAAAGCGGCATGAGCAATCGAGGGAAATACACCTTCCCGACCAAATTCGCATTTCCGGTAATACTCTGACTGACTTGCTGAAAGGCCGTCGCAAAGAAGTTCCAGAAGATCACACCTGAGAAAATGATCACCTGAAATGGTACACCGGATGTATCTTGAATTTTGGCCACCTTATGGAATGCAAACACAAAAACCGCGACCGTCATGATCGGCCGAACGATGGCCCAAGCCACCCCAAATACGGTTTGTTTATAGCGTACGGTAATATCCCGCTTGGCTAGAATCCATCCTAGTTCTTTAAATCGGAGTAAGTCGGCCCAATAGTATTTTTCCGAACGGCCAGACTCGATAATTGTCTCGTGCATGTGGTTTGCCTTGTCAACCTCCTCCAGTAGAGGTTTTATCTGATTGATTCAAACAACAAAGTAACGCAACTTTCCCCATTTCCCATCGAATTAACCCCCATAATTTGGGATCTATCCCCATTTCATGGTCCTAGGTCTTTTTCGGTTGGTCGGCGTATCTCAAAATTCTTCCAGGGATTTTCTTTAATTATTTTCTGCAAACGTCCTTTTTCGTACACATATACATCCCGATTCTTTCCCCAAGTCACCACATAATGCCCAGGTTTGCGCAGCTCCAAAGGCATTAAGGTACCATAATATTCGGCGTAAATCTCCCGAACGCCCACAGGCTCTTCAAAAAATAGCCGAGAAACCGTCCAATAAATGGGTTGGAGAATTGTCTGTTCCACCGTCTGCCCATGTTGTTCCGACTTCATGGCATAGCCTTTGCCTTGCGGCTCGGTCGTCGTAAAAAAAGTGCCTTTATTGGTCTCGGCGTCGACGCGTGATCGGATCAGCCGGTGATTGGTCCCAAAGTGGGAATCTACCACATAGCCAACCCGCAAGGTAAACAAAGCCAACGGGACCCGCACCCGACTCTCCAGCCGGATCACCCCACCCACACGAGAACTCCGAAGCTGCCCAAGGTTCAAGCTGCCCATGCGAATTTCAAACTGCTGCTCTTGTGCCCACACGTTCGAGGCAAACAACCAAAAAATTACCCACCATCTTTTCATGCTTCCATATACGAAATGTGGAGGGGTTTTGATTATCCGATAATTTTTTCAGCGGCATGCAACCTTTTTTAGGTCGACCTCATCTTTGAGGCATACACAATGAAAAAACAATGAAAAAGCTATTACTTGGTTTATTTTTTGGAATCGTTTCCTTGTTTGCTTTGGCTCAAAAGCCCTATGTTTCCAAAACATTTCGTGGCGGCCAGTACAACTCCCTGGAGATCACGTCAGCTGGGGGTAAAATAACCGTCAAAGGCACCTCAAACCCTGAAATTACAGTGGATGTCTTTGTCTCCGGAAATAACTACACCCAGCCGTTGTCGACCAGTGAAATCAATCGCCGCATGGAAAACTACACGTTGGAAATTCGGCAGCTTGGTTCGGAGATCATTTGCGCGGCCAAACGGGTAAAAGATCTACAAAATTGGAAAGAGGGATTGAACTTCGTGTTCGAAGTCAAGACTCCGTATCGTGTGAATACACGCTTGAAAACCAGCGCGGGAGCCATTTTTGTGCAGGACTTGGAGGGGAAAACCGACATTCAGTCGAGTGGTGGAAGCTTGACCCTTCGTGGGATCAAAGGCCAAACCCGTGGTATTACTTCGGGTGGCGCTATCTATGCGGAGGGTCTTCGAGATCAGATCGACCTCTCAACCTCTGGTGGATCCATTCAAGCGACCCATATTTCAGGTCAAACTAAATTACAAACATCAGGAGGTAGTATCAATTTGAGCGACATCCAAGGTGACCTCGTGGCTGTCACGGCAGGTGGCTCCATTCGGGCTAAAGAAACGAATGGCCAGATCGACCTCAAAACATCCGGCGGTGCCATCATCCTGGATGATATCCAAGGGGCCGTAAAAGCCCAAACCAGTGCCGGCAGCATCACCGCAGACTTGGTTAAGATCAACGGCCCGGTCCATCTCGCCACAAGCGCCGGAGGCGTGACCGTCACATTACCCAAACAAACAGGCATGGACCTCGACGTCTCCGGAATGAAGATCCAAGCCAACCTCGAAGGCGACTTTGAAGGTAAAAAAGCCAATAACCACCTCATCGGCAAAGTCCGCGGCGGCGGACAACCCGTTAAAATTAGCACCGCAGCAGGGAGTGTGAGGTTGTTGTAATTCGAATAATGAGTTAAAAAGGTGAAAATGGGGTTTATTAGTTCATGAAATTCCATTTTCACCAATAACCTTTTTCATACATCCTTAGACGTTCATCTAACCGTGGCGCCAGTCGATACCTTTCGGCAATTTGCACCCCCCTTGAATAGGTATATTCCCACCTGAATTCTTCAGACATACGCAAACGTGGAGCCAATTTTCCTTTCCCTAAAAGAATGTAGGGTTTCTTGATCGAGCTTGGAAACAACGGTATGGCAAAGTTAAACCCGAGTGTAGAGCCATTTTGTGTAGATGAGATCCAAAGTCCTACATCGACCCGAGTAAATTGCCTAATGAATTCGGTTCGTATGCCTAGATCGTTGTACATAAACTGACCTCCAATTACCTGAAGAGTAACATTGTGTTTAGGTATTCTGAAACTTAAATACCCAAGGCCGACACTTTGATCTAGCTTTCCATGGTACTGGCCATCTTGGTAAAAAAAGTATTGGCCTGTTTTTGAAAATTCAAATCCCCAGTTTAATAATCGAGTAGGAGACCAGTTTCGGTATTGAAAATTAATGCCGTATTGATCCGTAAAAAAGTATCCTGTCGATACCATCACAAAGTTTTTGATTCCGATCCGGTTAAAATAGCTAAAAAAGCTGGGACCAAATCGTAACTCATTAGGTTGACGATCCAAAGAATTTTGAAAAGGAAAGGCCAAACTTCCTTGAAATTGAAGTCCTTTAGCAAGTAAAATATGGGTTTGAAGAAGGATTGCTGTCTTCGATTCCACGGGTTGAAGAAAATTTCCAAATTGGGCCGAAAAAGTTGGTAGAATTGAAAAGTCCAATCGATGCGTTTTTCCAGTACGTACTTTACTTGACCATTTTTGGGGATCGTTTAATTCAGAAACAAACCACTTATTTTGTTTAAATTGGTACCTACCTATTGGAATTCCCCCTACCTGAGGAATGTAGGTCCGTCCTTCCACAGGGTTTGATATGGCTTCTTTGGGATTTCGATAGAGCCGCTGTTCATAAATATAGGTTAGGCCCACTGAATCTACATTTTCCCAACTATTTTGGGCATTCAAGGCATTAAATAAACTTGAAACAAGGATAATAATCCCAATTTGTTTAATCATCTTTTTTCAAAAGACTTGTTTGAAAAGTAGCTGCGAATGTCCACTTATTATTTCCAAGATACCCAGACTGTAGGGTCAAGCGATTTGCAATTTTCAAATAACCTCCCACATGCACTGTATTTCCGGTGTATTCTCCCATCAAACCAAATCGGTTTTGATAAGAAACCTTGAAACCTGCAAACGGCCCACTTAAATAATCGGTACTTGCTTTTTTAGTGACCTGGAACTGATTGAATAAATCATTATTTTTACCTCTTTCAGGCTCTCTAACAATATCAAAAGGGAGTCCAAAGCCCATTGTAGGCTGTAGCTTGATTTTCCCCAACGTATAATTCTTGCTAGCAACAAGTGCCATCGAGGCAGTTGGCGAAAAAACACTAAAAGGTGCCGTAAGAGCCAAGACGAGCGCAGGCCTTATCTTTTTTTCTTGTAGTAGTAAATAGGATAGATCCAATTGTCTTTCCCCTATTCCCTGTCGTGCCGGTGGTCGATTACCTATGGGGTAGGCTCTATTTAGTTGAAAATGGATGGAGATTCGAGGTATAACTGTCAAAGAAGCGACAAAAATTTGGTTAAAATACCCAGGGCGTCTAAAGGCATAATCCTGCGGTACATAAAGCGAGGCCATTGAAAAAGTACCATCGGGTAACACCTCCGCCGTGGGTATATGCATTAGGCCTTGTTTTCCTGAATAGTTTATTTGACCTTGACTTTGAAAAACAAATAGGAATAAAAAAGCAATAGGCAGCCAAATGCTGCCTATTGCCTTACCAAAAGTCAGATGATTCAAAGAAATCATGCGCTTTTCGATATAGAAATTAATTACCTGATCCTTGGTTATGACACACTTGAACAGCGGCTTCATTAGCCGTTGACAAGGTATTTCTTGCGGTAGAGAACGCATTGTTAATGGCCGCAGAATCGTTGTTCCGGACGGTTGTTGCAGAGGCTAAATCGGCCGTACGAACACGTTCACAACGAGATTTTTCACGCGCATCCAACGCTAGAATTCCCCGAACTGTACTCACCAAGTTAGCATTGATAAATACACGAAGATTTGCTGCAAATGTGGCATTTATTCGGTTTGAAGTCAATAATGTATTGACTGCAGCAAGAGCTGCTGTTCTTGCTGCTTGAGCGTCTGCAAGGCGAGTGTTTCTAGTTTGTGTGGTGGACGTGGAACATGAGGCCGCAGCTGCGTTTATCGCTGTCTGACGAGTTGTAAAGGACGCATTCACTGCAGCCAATTGTTGATCACGACTTGTGGTGATTTCCGCTAGTTTTTGATCAAAAACCAATTTTGCTGCTGCAAAACAAGCTTCATTTGAAGTGGCGGCGGTAGCAAAAGCCTCGGGAACATCAAGGATAGATTCGTTGCTAGCAACTTCTTGCTTTATGGAACTTACAGCTACGCCATTCACAGTTGGATTGGTGATGAGCGGTAAATAGGGAGCAAAGGCTGGGTTGTTAACAATCGAATTGATTTGAGTCTCAAGTGCTGCGGGAAGCGTTCCTGTATTGGCAAAATTGGTGACCACAGCATCGGTAAATCCTTGATTGATTTGCGCTGCATTCCCAGAGGTTCCCAAAATAGTAGCTGTTACCGTTTGTGCTTGCTCTACTGCTTGATTAACCGTTGTCCCAACAATGCTGGTTATGGCGTTCGTGGAAGCAGCTGACGGAGCAATGGCCCCAACGGTGGATGTGGCTACCGTTGGTTGAGTGGTTGGAACCGTTGGCATAGATACTTTTGTCAAAGCAGACGTATCGGGCAAAATAACTTCTGGCTCTTTGGGTTTACATCCATAGAAGTAAACGGAGAGGCTCAGGGCTGTCCACCCTAAGGCAACGGTAAGTCGATTGTTTTTCATACACATGAAGATTTAAAAAATGGAATAAAGGAATGGATACTATTGATTTAAAGGCCTGATATTGCCTTTTGAAACAAGCAGTTTATCTAAGGTTTTCTGAAAGGTATGTTGAGTAGTTTTCTGAAAGTTTAACTGGTTTTTAGGAGGATTTATACGCTCTTGTGCTTCCACAATGATTTTAAACCTACTTTAAATTTGTTAGTTTTAAGTTAAATAGTTATTCTAATAAGACAAGTTTACGATAGAGAACACCTTTGGATCGACTTCTTTTCTGAAACTCTGACCCAGAACCAATCCCAAATATAAGGTTTACCGCTAAAAGGTGGCCATGTGATTAGGTTTCTTTACCATTTGTTAAAAAAAGCCAACGAAATAAAATATTAAACCTTTAGATCTAGAATCACCACTCCTTTACAGCCGAAATGAGTCGTCATCACCCATTTAATCCAAAGTTATTCAACTAATTCGCCTATACGATTGTGATTCGTATTTCTAGAGAAACGTAATCATTTGTTTTTTCAATGAACCTCCCAAGGTTATAAGCCAATCAACTCAAAAAAGCATGTATTTTTATTTTCTACAGCTACTTTTTGAAATAGATAACTTACAACCCTGCATTTCATGGGCAAAATTTCAAATATTGCTAGAATCAAGCGTTTTTATCTTCTTTGATAGCTTAACAACTTAAAAAATACAGAACCTCTGATCATCCTGATGAAAAACACATCCCCAATTATTCTCCTCATTTACAGGATCTAGGCGTTCAGAATCATAATAAAATCAAATTTACAACTTTTCCAAATATACACCAAATCCGTTTAGTAGGTAGAATTAACTATTCCAGATTGGTTCAGCTGTTTATCCATTCGGAATTGGTTTTTACGTATCTTTTCTTTTAATATTTTAGGGTAGGAAAAAGAACCTACCTAATTGATTTTTCCATAATGCAATAAGCCAAATGTTCAACATCCATCTTTACCTGTCTGGAAAACCGATTGAATAATTCGTATTGGGTCGATCTCAAACACATCATTTCTTTAATAATACATTGGATTTGAGATCGACGACCACTTGAGCACCCAGGGAAGGAAGATAGACGTATAGCTTATTGCTTTCTCGTTTGATCACATCTCCTTCCTGACCAATAAAAGCCCCTGTTTTAAAAATAAGGCGATCATTAGGACTAAAATAAGTTACCTCCATGGTTTCATGAGGAAAATCGTTTAAAAGATCTTTGATCGCTTGTATTTCATGTGGAAGAACTTCTGCCGGTTTTCCCAACCAAAACAAATACCGAACTACACCGGGCACCTCAAACACCATGTGCCTGTCTTTTGGATGAATTCGAACAAAGACATAGGACCGAAAAAGGGGTTCCTCGACCCATTTTTTTCGATCAGACCACTGGCGCTCCATTCTTCGCAAGGGACAAAACACATCTATACCTCGCTTCACTAATTCATCTGCCACTTTTTTCTCTGATCGTGATTTAGTGTATAAAACAAACCATGGCATGATTATCAAATTTAAAATATGTTTTGTGGCCGCAAATTTTACATACGGCTTCGCCCGTTGGGTCCCATTTTCGGTACTTACTCTCTTACTGAATCCTTCTAAAATTTAAAACATCAAGATTACACCTGTATGATTTAATGATATACTGGAATGTAGGTATCTCGACTTTTCTGAAACAAAGGGATATCAGACCCAACCCATTCAAGGATCAAGTCTCTCATCCAGCAAATCGTAATTCGATTTCCAATAGAACTTGGTATTGGCTTTGGTGGATTCTCCGGTGAGTAATTCCGCCTCAGTTGTGCAAAAATACCGAGGATCATACCCAACAGCAACTTGATATACTGGAAGTTGCAAATCTGGATTTGAAAAAGAAACTACCAAACCTTTTTTCGCTTTTCCTACTCCTAGAAAAACCAAGGCTTTATCTAATTTTGAAAAGGCTATTGGGATGAAGGTTCGGGTTGACGTCATGGTAGCTGTAGCAACCAAACAATCCTTCGATTGATCCTGAAGGAGGTTTCGACGCCATACCTCCATATTCTCTTCGGCATGATCTCGGTCAAGTGGATTGTCAAGATTCCCAAATTTAATTTTAGTGATTAAACACAAAGACAATGAGGCTTGACCACAAGGAATACTTCGGATTACATTGGTTTTAGCTCCAAAAGGCGATTCATTGGTGAATAAATCCCTTTTGCATGCATTCATCGTGTGCGATTCTTGATCGTTCCATGATTTGCAGAAACCACCTATTTTTGAGATAACATACGGAGATCGAAAATTAAAAGGAGTTGTTTCAACTGGGGGGACTACTTGAAAAAGATCTGTCAAATCAACACTAAAGGACGGATTAATCCAAGCTTTGGAAACAAGTCCCAACAACCTAACAGCTTCCCATACCCTTGAAGTCCCAATTCCAGAGACCTTACCAACACACTCCGGTGCCTCAAAAAAGACCATGTTGTTCGACATCCCACTTAAGTTGTCAATTTCATCTAGTTGCACCCTCTCATTTATACGAATGCTGACCTTTAAATCAGTCACATCACCACTGTGCAACTTGAATCGTATCGGAATATTGTGAGATTTTTGATTACGAAGAAGAATTCTTTGGGTCTCATAAACAGAAGAACGCCGCTTTTTTCCCTGCTCTTCAGACCCCTTTTTCAATAGAAATTTCGCAAGATAGGCCCCATCTTGACCTGACATACCCGTGATGAGAGCAACTTTCATAAGCAATTTAAAGAAATAGGACGCATAGCGGCTACAATTCACACACGCATTAGTATTGCAATATCCGCAAAATGAATGAATGCCACAAGAAAATTTTTATTCCTTTATTAAACGGTTCGGTATTCTAAAAATTCAAAACGCTTTCCTTATCTATAAGCAAATTCAAGACACCAAATAACAATTTTTTAACAAATGGAGCCTTTTGAGAATTAAAATGTCCTACTTTTCTACAATTTTTATTTTTTTAAATTTTAAAAAATAAACGATAATATAAAGTTAATTTAATTTGCAGACCCATCACTTTGTAAATAGTACCTTACAACTCACAGAATACTGCTTTAACACTTTAAAGCAGTAAGATCCTCAAAAGTTCATCACGTTTTACATGATAAGCATCTCTTCCTCGCTCGATTCATTCTCCTTTTTTATTATATATCCACTACTCAATTTTCCTTTCTTGATCTGAATTTTTCAATTTACTTTAATCCAGTTCCTATTATATTGAAACAAATTCCATTTATTATACCTTTTTTATTACATCTTCATTTGTTTAAGACCTTAGATGTCTAATCTAACCGCTAATCAATAGGTAAAGGAATATGGTTTTGTTAGTAAATAAACCAATATTAAACAGGTATTACACCCAGATATTACACAAAATCAACTAATTCTATTTTGTGGTAATGCCAAAAATTCGCTGGTTGGTTAAAATATTTGGATTTTAGGTATTACACATCCACTCTACATGCATCAAATTAGTATTCAAGATAAAAAACCAATGAAAAAGACGTAATTACACAATCCGATCAATTGGTTTCTCCATTTCCAACTTAGGCAACCCAGAATACGGCAAATACATATTAATACATATAATATCAGAATCTTTGGTGGACTAAAATCAACGCTACCAAGATTATGACGGATCTATTGTTAACTTTTTGGGTTGATAAATTTGGATTACTTTGGCAAAAACCTGGTGGATAACGAGTTGAACTGACCAAAAAGTCAAGGAAAAAACAAACATTTCTTATCTGTGCCGGTATGCTTACTGAGATACCATTCCACCTCATTACTTACTACTAAATAGAATATCACTATAGTATGGAGCGATCCCGACTTTATTGAATAATCATAAACTTTCGCAAAAAAACGTTTCTAGTTGTACAGAGAGGGGCAGGACTTTGATTGGGCCCAGGAGAAAAATATTCCTTCGAGTCGATCCAACCCTTTTAAATGGACAAGTGTCTATATTCGTAAACACAGCATACATCATGAAAAAGCTACTAGGATGTCTGGCCGTGTGGGGGCTATTAAGTTGCCACACCGCCGAAAAATCAATTGAACCCATGAACACGGCCTCTCAAGCCAAAGTAGGTCGTGCTTTTGCCGGGACTTGGCGCCAGGTGGAAGTTCGAAACGGAAAAAACGTAGAGACCGGAATCACCCTGGAGATTGCGGCGGAAAAAGATGAAAACGGACTACATCCGGTCACAGGCCGAGGGCCGGTCAATTTGTACATGTCACAGGCTGTCATTGACGAAGCCAAAGGGACGATTCGGATGCAGGTCATAGGCTCGACCAAGATGGCAGGGCCGCCTGAAGACATGCAAAAGGAGCTCCAGTACTTCGAACGCCTGGCGAATATCCGGGGATACAGCGTATCCAATGATCTTTCGACTTTAATTTTTACTTTAAATGCCCCACAAATGGGTGAACTTCGGTACACCCGTGTTTCACGTTAACTCTAAAATTACGACAATGAAAAAGCCGCTCGCCATTTTTGCCTTATCAGTAGGCCTTGGACTTTTAACCACTCAATGTGCCAAGCAGAATGTAGACCCTGCCGTAGGGGAAGACATTTCGATTCCTGCTTCGTTTGCCACTACGACATCAAACTTTGCGTTTGATTTTTGGGGACAATTGAACAAAAACACCAAGCCAGAAGAAAACGTGTTTGTATCGCCACTCAGCTTACACATGGCTTTGGGCATGTTGCTGAACGGAGCCGATGGAAAGACAAAAACGGAGATTCAGCAAGTACTTGGATTTAATGGGCAGGAATTGGACCAAATCAATTTGATTTACCAAGAGCTCATCAAGAATCTCCCGATGGTCGATTCCAAAGTGACCAACAAAATGGCGAATTCGGTTTGGCAACGGAGGGGATTTACGGTCCGTCCTGAATTTTTACAGGTCTTGAACACACGTTTTAATGCTCAAATTTTTGAGGAGGATTTCAGCAATCCTGCCACGGTGAATAAGATCAATCAATGGGCAAGCGACCAGACCAACAAGAAAATCACCAAGGTGTTGGAGCAGATCACCGACGAGCAAGTGATGTTCTTGATGAACGCCTTGTATTTTAAGGGCGATTGGAAATTCCCTTTTGATAAGGATCGCACGTTCAAAACTACCTTCGCGGGCCTTACCAAGCAGGGCAATATATCGTTAATGAATGCCCGTCATACCGTTCCTTATTACCAAGGACAGACTTTCCAAGCCGTTGAGCTCCCCTATGGCCGAGGACAATATGCCATGACACTTATTTTACCGAACGAAGGCGTTTCAATGTCTAATTTTTTGAATAGCTTTACAGCGGACACCTGGAATACGATCCGGCAAAGTAGCCGGGAACAAAAAGTGGAGGTAGGATTACCGAAATTTACCATGGAGTATTCGGTACGGTTAAATGAAGTTTTGAAAGCCATGGGTATGCCCACTGTCTTCACTAACCAGGCCGACTTATCCAAAATTGCACCACCAGCCGGCGCGTTGCGTGTCGGATTTGTCAAGCAAGATACCTACCTCGGTGTAGACGAAGTGGGTACCGAGGCGGCGGCGGTCACGACGATTGGTATTGAACTGACCTCGGCACCTAGCTATCCAACGGTTTTCTGCGATCGTCCGTTTATTTTGGTGATTCACGAAAAATCATCGAATACCATTCAATTCATGGGTAAAATCGTCAATCTATAATCGAATATGAAAGCTGTTGTGTGGGTAGGAACTTGGTTGTTGGGTGTGGCACTGCTCGGATGTGCCAAAGAAAGTGCAGATCCTGCTTTGCAGGAGGTAAGTGGAAATTGGCGCCTGGTCAAGATTGTCAACGGATTTTCCCAAACAACCCAAGAGGGTGCTCAACTTGGGAGAGAAGAAAAGTTGGTGATTAATGCCACCACCCGAAATTTTCTAAAAACAACCAACGGAACCGTCAGTGCCAATTCGGAGGTCGTGATCAGTTCACGAAATGGCCGCCCTACTTTGTTGCTGTTGGACCGCAATACCTACCACTATTATGCGATCATTCCCGGTGCGAAAAAGACCATGATTTTATATGAGGAAGCACCCATAGGCGCCGAACTCATGGATGGATCCAACTATTATTTTGAACAAGAATAAAGCCATTCACATTTTTTGAAAAATAATTCAATAATTTTTCAATCGTGAAACTTTTGATGCCCTTGGATCGTTTTACCATCATACAACAACCAAAAGGCCGTTTTCATAGCGAAAGCGGCCTTTTTTATTTTCTCCTTTTTCATCCAATTGGTATCTTTACCATGCCCAAAAAAAGTACCTGGGAGACTGTTGCAGATCTCGCCGTTGTTGGAACCTATCTCTATTCTCGCATGAACCAAGACTTTCTTTCCTCGTATTACCATGAATTCAAGGAGCCTGCCTTGACGCACCGTCGATTCAAGCATCGGGACATTGTTCCACTGATTCAAAAGTTACCGTTTCCGAACCAACTGATCGGAGAATCCACAGAAGGGCGGAGCATTCACCAAGTGACCATTGGGAATGGTCCGAAGAAAATTTTGTTGTGGTCACAGATGCATGGAGACGAGCCAACTGCCACCATGGCCTTATTTGACCTGTTTCGGTTTTTCGCCTCCTCCAACCCTATTTTTGCCGAATTACGAACTCTTTTGACGACCGAATTGACCCTCTACTTTGTCCCGATGCTCAATCCGGATGGGGCCGAGCGATACATCCGTCGGACTGCCCTGGAAATTGACATGAATCGAGACGCCTTAGCATTGCAGTGTCCGGAGAGTCGGCTACTTAAAAAGCTTCAGCAAGAGCTTCAACCGTTGTTTGCGTTTAATTTACATGACCAGGGCACTCGATACAGCGCTGGGGTATCTGGCAAACAGGCCACACTTTCGTTTCTAGCCACTGCCTACAATCCGGCCCGCGAGTGGAACGAGGTACGAACTCGCTCACGCCAGGTGATCAGTGGCATGAATACCTATTTACAAAAACTCATCCCAGGCCATATTGGTCGCTATTCCGACGAGTTTGAACCTAGAGCTTTTGGAGATAACATACAAAAATGGGGATCGAGTCTGATTTTAATCGAATCGGGCGGATACAAAGACGACCGAGAGAAACAGTTCATTCGGCAATTAAATTTTCTAACCCTTCTGGAGGGGTTGCGACTGATCGCCAAAGATGAATATTCGGATTATACCTTGGCCGATTACGAGTCGATCCCCCAAAATGGACGAGCCCTATTTGACTTCATCTTGCGGGATATTCAATTTACGTACCGGGGAAAAACACTAAAGAAAGACATTGCGATCAATATCAACGAAACATTTAAGTCCACTCCACCGTATTATGGTTTGTATGGCTCTGTGGAAGAAGTAGGTGACTTATCGACTTTTTTCGGAATAAAGGAATTGGCTTCGCAGAATTTATCGTTTCGGTCGTTGAATGAATATCCTCAATGGGCCAAAAAAGTAAAATCCATACCCAAAGGAAGTCAGTTACTGGGTAAACAAGCCAATTTTGCCTTGGTACAAGGAAATACCCTGAAATATGTGGTCATCAATGGACAAATGGAAAGCGTATAGTCTATTTTTTTTATTGGGATTATCCACCGTCTGGTCGGTACAAGGACAGCAAAATAAGCCTTTGTATGGCCAGGTGGTCGATCAAGACAGTCGGCGTCCACTGGCATCGATCACGGTCGTAAATAAGCGAACCAAGCAACGAACCACCACCAATGATACGGGTGATTTTTTCATTTGGGTTAGTCCCGGCGACTCCGTTTTGTTTACCTCCATTGGCTATGCCTCGGGAGGAATTTGGTATGATGGTGTGACAAAAAAACCGGTGATACCATTAAAACGGACGGCGATTCAACTAGATGAAGTGGTGATCCGAGAAAAAAAGGCTGAAAACTTACGAAAGGAGATCGATGCATTTTTAGCGAATCCCTACGGCTCCAAGGAAATTCGACAGGAAATCATGCGAAACATGATCAGCACACAAACAACCCAGCCGGGGATTGGAATCTCCATCGATGCGATTTACGATTTGTTTAGTAAAGAAGGAAAAAGCAAACGGAAGTTAGCCGACTTACAAATGGCAGATGCTCGAAAATATTACGCGCATTTGCGGTACAATCCGTCGCTGGTTAGCCATATCACCGGCTTAAAAGGCCCCCAACTGGAGGCATTCATGCGGTATTGTTTTCTATCCGAGGAGTTTATTTTGCGCGCAACCGATTATGAGCTAACCTATGAGATTAACCAATGCTTGCGCGATTTTAAGAAATAACCAGGTGATTAAAAGAAAAAACCGAAACGAAGACTGAGGGGAGAATTTCGTCCACCCAGCCCTTGAGGACTCACAAACCCTTTGATTGGATAACCCAAATTGTACATCAAAGCCAAAAAGCTGCCTGATTGGCCACCTTGCCCTTGGTAAAACCCGATGCCTACAACCGGCGCTCCTTCCCATTTGATACGTGACGGCTCGTTGGGTAACACAAGCGGATCATAGGAATAGAATTGATCGGTACGAGCTCGCATCCACTCGTATTCGGCATGAACAAAAATGGAACGCCAAACCGCTTGGCGGACGAACAAGCGGGGGCCCACAGAAATATCAGCAGGGATGCCTCCACCCCCTTGGTAGATGAACGTACCACCCAGACCAGCTACGGTACCTCGCGAGGTGACCTCATACCCAACCATAGGTGATACGTCTACATAAAAGGAGCCAAAAAAGCCCAACCAAAGATTTCCACCGTAGTGAAGGCGTTCGCGCCAAGCTGGTTTTTCTTGCGGAGACGTAGGAATGGTTGATTTCTCGATCAACGGTTTTTCTTCCAACGGAATTTCTTGAGCTACCAACTGAGCAATGGGTAGGAAAGAACACGCAAGAAAGAGCCAATACTTAGGCAAACGCAGGTGTTTCATGTAATGTAAAGTTCGGTAATTCGATTTGGGCTAAAATTTGTTCCTCGACGAGGTCAGCCCAAGTTTGTAAATAAACGACTACGTCCTCCCGAACATTGCGACGGAGGTGACGTTTCTCTTTTGGCAGCCGTTCCAGGACAGCGGGATCTGAGACATACTCCAGCGCTTTGAGATCCTGTAATGAAAATCCAAAAGACAGCAATTCAAAGATGACCAAATCCATGGGCATTTGGCTGGTCTCACAATAATCATTCAATTGCTCGTTCCAATCGCCACAGCCCCGCATGGCATAGGCATGGATTTGAGCTTTGCTGAGCTTCGTTACCTCTTGGGCGAGGTTTCCGCAGTTGCAACTACCCATGTGACCCCACATGTACGTAGATCCTTGAGACAATTTTTCGGCGGTCCGACGCAACACTTCGACAATTTTGACATCTGCTTTGGCCATAACGAAAGGATTTGATGCTAGGAATGATACAAAAAAAGGAATAATTACCTAATTTTAAAACAGGTGACCTTGGAATATAGGTTTCATCCCAACTTTTTGTTTACTAAAATGTTTTTCAAAAAAATGAAAACTCCATGATCCAAAGCCAAGCCTGCTGCGTACATTTTCATGACAACGCTTACAAAAGCAATAAGCTCAATGCCGTGGTAGGTAAGTTAAACCTCTAAACAAAAAAGATTTTGGCAACAATTTCTCTCAAATACACAGAAGACGAGTTGGTTGCTTCGTTGAAACGAAACGAAAAAAAGGCATTTGAATACCTGTATGATCAGTATTCATCGGCATTATATGGTGTGATTTTCAAGGTAGTTCGAAATGAAGATCAGGCAGCCGACATCATGCAAGAAGTTTTCGTGAAGATTTGGCGAAAAATCAACGACTATGATCCGGCCCGAGGTCGGTTGTTTACCTGGATGATGAACATAGCTCGGAATTCATCCATTGACCAATTGAGGAAAGATAAGTATGCACTCGATGACCTGGATGACCACACGCAGGAAGTCGATCGGTTGACCCAACATCAACCTAATGTGAATACCATCGATCTACGAGAGGTTATGCAAAGGCTCAAGCCTGAGCGACAAATTTTATTGGATTTAGTGTATCTGCAAGGGTACACACAAGAAGAGGCGGCTGCTAAGCTGGACTTGCCGTTAGGGACCGTCAAATCCAGAATTAGAAGTGCTTTGCATGACTTAAAAAATTATTTCGCAATATGAACGTTCAAGAATATATAAAGTCAGGAATCCTGGAAGAATATGTACTGGGCGTGGTGTCTGACCAAGAACGCCGCGAGGTACAATGTCTTTCCAAGATTTACCCGGAGATCGAAGCCGAACTCCAGGCGCTTGAGGTTTCGCTAACAGGGTATGCCACCTTGTTTGAAAAGAAACCCCCTGTGGAGCTGAAAGATAAAATATTTGCTCAGCTTACGTTTGCTGAGGAATCCATCCAAGAACCGGAATCGGAGGTTGAAACAAATCCTGTGACTTTTTCAGCACCGGTTCGTCCTATGTGGGCAACGTTTTCTGCTGCTGCTTCCGTAGTTCTGTTGATGGGAATCGTTTGGTTATTTTTCCAAAACCGTGATTTGTCGGAGACCAACCAGAATCTAGCCCAAGAAAGGATGCTCTTGGAGGCCACTTACACGAAAAATGCCTCTTTGCTAGCTTACTTTCAGAACCCAGCCAACCGAGTGATTCGCTTACAGGGGGTTGAAAAGTCACCCGAAAGTGAAGTGGTTGTATTTTGGAATCGTAACAGCAACGAAGTTGCCTTGTATGTAGACAATCTTCCGAAGCCTGCCCCAGGAAAGCAATATCAACTTTGGACCATCGTAGATGGCAAACCAGTGGATATGGGCGTGTTGGATCAGGCGTATGGAGATAAGATATTGCCTATGAAAGGAGCCGCAGGAAATGTGGCAGCCTTCGCAATCACCCTTGAAAAAGAAGGAGGAAGCCCTGTGCCTACATTGGAAGCAATGTACGTCATGGGCAACGTTTAGAGGTAAAGTGAATAGACACCATGGTTTTTGACTTTGGTGTCTTTTTTTCTTTTTCATGCAAACATTTGTCAGGTTCATTACGGACCTAAAAACCCAGTTATCTTGCCAGGTTACTGGGTTTTGTCGTATTTAATCTATGGATTAATCAATTTCTTTTCAATCTTTACATTTTCTAAACCTATGCCCATGCGCTATATTGTATCGATTGACCAAGGAACCACCAGCACACGCTGCATTGTATTCAACAAACAAGGAGAAATTATCTCGGTTGGACAAAAAGAACACGCTCAAATTTTCCCAAAAGCAGGTTGGGTAGAACATAACCCCGAGGAGATCTGGAAAAATACGCAAGAAGTCATTGCTCATGCACGAATTGAAGGAAACATCGGATTAAAGGATATTGTGGCCTGCGGAATCACCAATCAACGAGAAACCACCGTGCTCTGGAATCGGAGGACTGGTAAACCGTATTACAATGCGTTGGTTTGGCAAGATACCCGCGTTGGAAAAGTAGTGGAGGAGCTCGAGCTATCGCATGGAAGTGCTTGGTTTCGAGAGAAAACCGGCTTACCCTTGGCTACCTATTTTAGTGGGTTGAAAATCCAATGGATTTTAAATCAGGTCGACGGGATTCGAGACGATGCCGAGCGAGGGGATGTTTGCTTTGGCAATATGGACAGTTATTTGGCTTGGCATTTAACAGGAGGCACAAAGGGCGGCCTGCACATCACCGATGTCACCAATGCCTCCAGAACTCAGTTAATGAATCTAGAAACGCTCACTTGGGATCCGGAAATTCTGGAAGTCTTGAACATTCCAGCCTCGATCCTTCCGTCGATTGTACCTAGTAGCCAAGTGTATGGGGAGATCTCGGCTGAAGTCCTAGAGGGAATTCCGCTGGCAGGTATCCTTGGCGACCAACAGGCTGCGCTTTTTGGACAGACCTGCTTTCAGCCTGGAGAAGCAAAAAATACCTATGGAACGGGTTGCTTTCTTTTAATGAATACGGGCGAAAAACGAGTGCCTTCGACGCACGGACTTCTCACTACCGTAGCGTTTCAATTGGAAGGTCAGCCACCTCAGTTTGCCCTAGAGGGCTCTGTGGCAATGGCCGGTGCGTTGGTCCAATGGTTGCGAGACAATTTAGGGTTGATTCAACAATCCTCCGAAATTCAAGAACTCGCAGCCTCCGTAGAAGATAACGGCGGAGCCTATTTTGTACCCGCTTTTTCAGGATTATATGCACCCTATTGGGATAGTACTGCCCGGGGTGTCGTTGCTGGTTTGACACGTTATGTAACCAAAGGCCATATCGCAAGAGCCGTATTGGAGGCCACCGCTTACCAAACTCGAGACGTCTTGGAAGCCATGGAAAAAGACGCACAAATCGATATCAAATCGCTTCGCGTTGACGGGGGCATGACCGTAAATGAACTCCTCATGCAGTTCCAATCAGATCTGTTAGATGCCGAGGTGATTCGACCTAAAATGATAGAAACCACCTCTCTGGGTGCCGCCTATGCTGCCGGTTTGGCGGTGGGATATTGGAAAAACCAAGAAGATTTACTCTCGAACTGGGGTGTCGACCGAAAATGGAATCCCCATATGAATGAAGACGTGCGAAATTCATTCTACAAAGGTTGGAAAAAAGCCATTGAACGTTCCAAGGCTTGGGAGGAATAACAAGGCTTGGGAGGAATAAAACGAATGGTTTGAAGGTATGGGGAGAGTTATGAATTGATGTTGTTTGGTTAAGCGATATTTCTGAAAATAGACAGGGTAATCCATTTCCATAAGGCGATCAATGAATGTAAATACGCCAAAAAGAAATGATTTGACAACGAACGGTTCCATCGGAGCCCACGGTTTGTAGCCATTAATCGTTCGACCCAGGACCCGGATAAGCTCTGTAGGTGTGACCTGTTCCTATCGTCCTAACAAAGCCGATTTTCACCCTTTGATGACGCATCATGGAATGAAGCGCGAGGAGGGTCCTGTCACGTCATTGCCTTTGTTGGGCTATTTGTTTGTCCCTTTCTTTTAAATACACCTAATTTATTCAAAAAAAAAGGTTCTGGGATCCATATCCCCAGAACCTTTTTTTGAGATTTTCAAAAATTACAACAAAAGTCCCGCGATGGTAGCAGACATATAGGAAGCCAAAGTCCCTCCAATCAGTGCTTTGAATCCAATTCTAGCTAAATCACTTCGACGTGATGGGGCTAACTCTGAAATCCCACCTACCTGAATAGCAATGGATGAGAAGTTGGCAAAACCACACAAGGCAAAGCTCGTAATGGCCAGTGTTTTGGGATCTAAGGTATCCTTCATTTTCACCAGGTCGAGGTAGGCGACAAACTCATTGACTACCATTTTGGTCCCCATCAAGGAACCCGCCACCTCTATATCCTGCGAAGGAACTCCCATCACCAAAGCAAAATATTTAAAGACTTTACCTAATAGAAAATTTAAGCTCAAGTCAATTTGTCCCCAACCATAATAACCAACCCGCCATAAAAGGGCATCGATTAAATAAATTAAACCGATGAATCCAATGAGCATCGCCATTACGTTCAAGGAGATTTTCAATCCCTCCGATGCACCTGAGGCGATGGCATCCAATAAATTAGCATGACTTTTGGCGGAAGTTAACTGCACCTCGCCCATCGTCTCGGATGGTTGTGTTTCAGGCCAAATAATTTTTGAAATGACCAATGCCCCGGGAGCAGCCATTAAACTGGCGGCCAACAAATAGGGGGCAGGAACACCCAATGAAATGTACACTGCCATGACACCTCCAGCAATGCAGGCGAAACTTCCGGTCATGGAGGCCATCAATTCACTCATGGTCATATTTTTTACATAAGGTTTGATCATAATTTGAGCTTCCACTTGGCCAACAAATGCCGAAGCCACATTGGAAAGGGCCTCCGCCCCACTGATGCCCATTAATTTTTTCATCCCTTTGGCCAAAATCGCCACCAAGCGCTGCATCACCCCTAGGTGATAAAAGATATTAACCAAGACAGCCACAAACAATATCTTGGCCGTCACATCAAAGAAAAACACAAAAGTATTGCCCTCACCAAATGCCTGTCCCATCAACGATCGGTTGTAAAGGGGCCCGAAAACGAATTCCGCTCCTTTTTCAGCCTTGGCCAACACCTTATTAATTCCCAATCCCAAAGACTGAAACAAAGATTGTCCAACCGACGTCTTGAGAATAAAAACAGCCAAACCAAATTGCAGGGCCAAGCCAACCCCCACGGTACGGTAATTAATTGCTTTTCGATTATTGGATAACAAAAAAGCAATTTCTAATATGACAAATATGCCGATAATCCCGGTGAATCGTTCCATGAAGTGGTTATTTACAAAATAAAGCCGTGAAATAACTAAATTTTCCCCAAAATTTAAGAAACAATCGCTTTTTTTGTCTCACCTAAAGCTCAATACCTTTGCGCTCGCTGACTTTGTCTATTCTACTATTCTTTTTGAATAGTACCCTTTACGCACAACTCATGTACCGAACACGCTACACCCATGCATTGGTGGTAGAGTCGTATGGTATTTCCCCGAATGTTTCCTTAAACTACGAATTGGCATTTTTACGATTACAAAGTAGTTTCCTTACTGCGCGTGTAGGGGCTGGTTATGTATTTCAAAGCCAAGAATCGAACAACTCGTCGGGTATTTCCGTGCCCATAGCCCTCACCATGAACAAAACAGCCAATAATTTTCGTAAGAAAATGATGAACCGGGTGTCAAACAAATGTCAAGCCGCTCCCGCCAAAGTAGCAACAGAGACCTTCTTTGAGTTTGGCGCCGGTTACTCCTTTGTTCATTACCCCCAAAGTACGGATCGAAATTACCTCTGGGGAATTGTGGGGGTCCGCCAGCAGGTGGTCATTGATATTCCACCTAAATCCAGGATTTTGTTTTTGAAACTTCATCTGACGCCTCAATACTACCAAGGGGATATTGATTTTATCAGCTTACGACTCGGGGGCGGAGGAGGTATTCGAGCCGGCATCAGCCTCGGGGCCTCGCTTTAAAGAGAATAGTTCGTTGATCGAGACCGACGGTATCTCATGAACATGATAAAATGCCTCATGAATATTAAAGGCTGGTTCATTATCAACATATCGGATGTACTCCCCATTTTCCTGCAATACATAACTATTGACATTGTCCCGTAAGTTATAAGCCAAAATTTGAAGCATTTGGGCAATAACTTCGGGATCAATCAATTCAAACATCGATTCGATTCGCTTGTCAAAAGATCGTACCATCAGATCGGCACTTCCTCCATACACCACGGGTTGATTTACATTCCGGAAACACAAAATTCGGGCATGTTCTAGGTACGCCCCCACAATGGATATAACTCGAATGTTTTCACTCAAGCCTTTTCTTCCCGGACGCAAACAACAAATTCCGCGGACAATCAATTGAATGGGTACTCCCGCCTGAGACGCCTTGTATAACTCCTCAATGATCTCTCGGTCTTCCAAGGAATTGATCTTAAAACAGATTCCCGAAGGCAAACCTTCTTGTGCGTGCTGCGCCTCTCGTTGAATCATTTCAATCAACCGTCGGCGCATATCACGAGGTGAAGTGATTAAATGCTGATAATGAGCGGGTTGAGAGTGCCCAGTTATAACATTGAAAAATTCTGAAATATCACGTGTATAATCCGGATTCGTCGTCAAAAGCCCAATGTCGGTGTACAATCGCGAGGTATCCTCGTTGTAATTTCCACTGGCCATGTGCGCATATTGAACCACCCGATTTCCTTCTTTCCGGACAATCAACATCAGCTTGGTATGCGTTTTAAACCACCCAATACCATAGATGACAAAGCACCCCGCTTTTTGAAGTCGTTCGGCCTCTCGAATATTATTTTCTTCATCAAAACGAGCCTTGATTTCAAACAAGGCCGATACATGTTTCCCATTCTCTGCTGCCTTTAACAGAGCCGCTGTCACCCTTGAATTTTTCGCCAGACGATAGATCGTCAGTTTGATCGACAGAACGTTGGGGTCTTCCGCCGCTTTTTCAAGAAGTTGAAGAACGGGTTCAAAATTATTGTAAGGATGGTGCAATAGAATATCCCGCTCCTCAATGGCTTCAAAAATATGATTCATTTGATCCCGAGTAAGTCCGATAGGTAAAATGGACTTCTGGGTTGCTGGCTGTCGAAACTCGGGAAGATTGACGATTTGCCACAAACAAGTGTAATCGATCAAGGGATTATTTCCGAAAATATTGTATTCGTCAATCTCCCAGCGAGACCTTAATAGATCCATCACCCAAGGTGAAAAATTATCTTCAATTTCCATTCGGACCACTCGGCCTATGCGTCGACTTTTGATTTTTTGTTTGATCTCATCCACAAAATCCGACTCCATATCATCGCTTTCTTCCAAGGTAAAATCACCGTTACGGACAATTCGAAACAGATCCACCGAGATAATTTCGATGTTTCGATATAATTTATGAATCTGATGTCGGACAATCTGCTCAATTGGCAATAAAGCGCAGGAATCACCGCGACGAAGTGTAAAAAATCGAGGTAAATTGGGTGGAATTTGAACAAACGATAGTTTCCGAGTATCTAAATTTGTCGGATGCAAGGGGTGAGTTGCATGGCTATCCGACACCACCGCAAAGATCAAGCTTTTCGCTAATAAAATTGGAAATGCATGTGTCTGATCATACAACATGGGGGTCAGCATGGGGTAGATGGTGAAATCAAAATAATTCATCACCTCCTCCATTTCTTCCTCCGTGAGCTCCGACATCGAAATCAATTCCAATCCATTGGCAGGAAACAAAGGCAATAACTCATTCTTGAACAATTCATTTCGGTCGTCTCGAAATTTCCGGATCTGCGACAAGAGGACTTTTCGGAACGTATGCTCCTTAAGTCCTGAATAATCAACCCGCTGCTTACCATAATCCAAGTAGTTGTATAAGCTACCCACTCGAATCGTAAAGAACTCATCCAAGTTAGAGGCCGTAATGGCCATGAATTTTAGTCGCTCGGGTAGTGATAACTCTTCTTTTTTAGCTTGATCCAACACCCGATCATTGAATTTTAACCAGGATAAGTCACGGCTGATCAAATTCGATTGAATAATGGTCTGATTATATTGTGTTCGAAATCCTTCAAAGGTTTCGACTATTTTTTTCTTTGTGGTTGATAAGAATGATGGCATATATCAAGTACTATTACACTAGTTTCAACGCTTAATTTACAGGGTTTAGGCGAATACCGTGCATTAATTTTTTAATTGTACAGTCGAGTTGACTATTTTCTCCTTTGAATTACCCACTGCAATGGATCATCTACTTGTTTGGGTATCCATACATCCGGCAAGATTCCGGTTGGATCAATCGGGTCGTGGGGTATGCGTGTTGACTTGGTGGTGGGTATTGAAAAATACCAATTTCCTGAAGAAGAATAGGTAAATCGTAGATTCCCATAATCCACCGCACCTCCACTGGGTGAAGCACTCCATAAGGTTACTTTTTGGCTCTGTCTGGATCTCCATAAAAACTGCTCGGCTGCACTTATGCACGTTTTATCATACAATATGGAGACCTGTTGCGGATTTTGAAAAACCTGTTCCTGGCTGAGAGTATCGCTTCGTTGGCTGGCCGATAAAATAAATGCATTCAGTTGGCCCTCTGATCGCGCCAGGATCCCTTGAATTTCCATCTTGGCATTTGAGGGCAAGTCCGGATACATTAACAAGGATCTAAGATACGCTTTGTTCCCCTCGGTCGCCCAAAACTCTTGTTGATAAAGTATCCAGGGTTGTGTAAACAAATAGGGCCAAAAAGACTGAAAAACCCCATCTCCACCTCCACCATTTCCTCGGATATCCACTACCCACCTAGGAATGATTCGCAAAACCTCTTGATTTCGTAGAAAGAGGGAGTCAATTACCTTCTGATATCCAATATCGGCACTGGGTATCCTAAATACGGCCAACGTATCGGCATAGAGTACGAGGCCTGGCGTGGTATTTTGTGGATCTTCCGCAGGCTCTCGGAAGGAAGGATGCTGTGCCGTTCTTCCCCCAAAAATGTGTTCATTATCAAAATAGTCAAACCATGATTCGATCAATTGATCACAGCTTTTCCAGGTTGTCAGGCGTTTGGATTTTTTCCGAAAACCATACGCTCGATCAGAAAATTCGGGATGGCTTTTGCGGAAATCGGACATGCCCGCATAATTCTCGATAAACTGATCTTGTATCGAGGTAAATTCTTTCTGGCAATCACATTTTTGGGAGTAGGCAGTTCCAGAAAAACCTAGAATCAGGCCGATAAAAATAAACCAATTTCGCATATCTCGGGATTGAATGTACCCAATTTAGCGAAATTGGTTGAAAAAACGGGGTCTAAATTGGCCGTTTCGGACTATTCTATTGATTTATTCTGAGATAGGCGCTCCATCCAGGTCGTTAAAAGTTGAATTCCCCAACCTGTAGCTGATTTCATCTTGGCATACGGCGTATCGCCAAAGGCCACACCGGCAATATCCAAATGAGCCCAGCGGCTATGTTGATCCGTAAATACCTCTAGAAACTTGGCTGCTGTAATGGCACCTGCTAATGGTGCAGCCGAAAGGTTTTTAATGTCGGCAATATCCGATTTCATCATGTCGCCATATTCTTCCCACATCGGCATACGCCATAGACGTTCACCAACTTGGTGGCCAATGGAAAGTAATTCGTTTGCCAATCCATCATCGGTCGTAAATAATGCGGCTGCATGATACCCCAAAGCTTGAATGCAATTTCCAGTTAGAGTAGCAAGATCAACAAGGTAATCGGGTTGGTATCGGCGGTTCAAATAAGCTAATCCGTCGGCTAAAATCAAACGGCCTTCGGCATCGGTATGGATGACCTCGATCGTTTTCCCAGCATACGATCGAATCACATCGCCTGGCTTCATGGCTTCGCCATCGACTCCGTTTTCGGTCAAAGGAAGGGCTGCTACAACATGAACTGGAAGTTTCCACCGGGCCACCAGCTCTACAGCACCCCAAACGGCGGCGGCACCGGCCATGTCCGACTTCATGTAATGCATATTATCTCCTGGCTTTAGTCCGATTCCCCCGGTATCAAACGTGACACCTTTGCCCACCAAACCAATGGTAGGCCCGTGTCCTTTTTCTCCATACTCGAGTACAACAAAATGAGCAGGATGTAACGTACTCCCTTTGGACACCGCTAATAATGCCTGCAGACCAACGGTTTCACAACCTGCCCGATCAAAGACTTCGGCTTTATACCCAAATTTAAGGGCACTCAATCGGATGTGCTCAGCTAAATGAACAGGCGTCTTGAAGTTGGGTGGGGCATCGACTACATGCAAAACGCGAGTGAGTGTTTCACCCCACGCAATTCCCCGCGAAATATCCTCTTCGGTCCCCCTAGCCAACCGAATGGTGGGGACTTCAGCCGCCAAAAACCCGCTAACGGCGCTTTGAGATTGATGTTGGCCTACTTGATACTGAGCTGCCACACAACCGGCGACCAGTTCGGAGACAGGTTCTGATTCTCCAAGATAAATCCCGATATCTGCTGACAATTTGGGACTAAACCGATGAAAAAATAACCTAACCGAACCCAAGATAGTGGCCTTAGAGCCTAGGCCTACTAAATACACTTTTCGGGTTGGCCCATAAAGGACTACCGTTTCGTCTTGTTTGGCCTCAAAGTCATGTACCAACGATTGGTCTACCAAACCAAGGTGTGCACAAATTTGCACCAAGGTGTCGGCGAGCCAGGCATTGGGTCGTAAAAAATAAACATGGGAAACCTCTAGAGGTTCTTCTGTGCGGATAAATTGGATTTTGTTCATAATTTTGTCCAAGGCAAGGTTACTCCTAACCCAGGTTGATTCGTAAATTTGACTTGACCTTGATCGAGTTGAACTCCTTGAGCGGGGTCATTGGAAATCAACAACGCGCCGTCCATATCAACATAGTCTAACAAAGGTAACAAGTGGGCGATGGCAGAAATTCCCACGCTACTCTCCGTCATACAACCACACATGACGTTTAATCCAAGTTTTCGGGCTTGTGAAATCATGCGTCGAGCAGGGGTAAGTCCACCGCATTTGGCTAATTTAATGTTGACTCCGTCAAAAACCTCGGCGCATCGGGTCACATCAGCTTCCACTTGGCAGCTTTCATCTGCGATCAAAGGAAGTACGCTACGGCCCCTTAGGGCTTTCATTCCATCCCAATCAGATGCAGCCAAGGGTTGTTCGATGAATTCAACTCCCAAGGCTTTCAATTGAGGAGCATACGCGAGGGTTTGATCAACCGTCCAGGCGCCATTGGCATCCACCCGAAATGGGGCTTGGGTGACCTCGCGGAGCGCCCGCACAATGGCGACATCCTCGGTGGTTCCTAACTTAATTTTGTACAGAGGAAAATCAATCGATTTGATTTTTTCCTGCATAACTGATACTTCATCGATGCCAATGGTGTAGTTCGATACCGGTAGATTCTCCAAGGATAATCCCCAAATTTGATACAAAGGCTGATGTAAGCGTTTACCGTACCAATCATGCGCTGCCATGTCCAAGGCACATTGGGCAAATCGATTGGTAGACAAATAAGGATCCAGCGCATGCCAGAGTTCCTCGGGGGTATCCCAAGCCAATTCCTCCAAAATCGGCGCAAGGGAAGCTAAACGGTGAGACATGTCTGCCGGCGTTATCCCATAATATGGCACCGGAGTTGCCTCGCCAACCCCATAGATACCCTGACGAGACAAGCGAACAAAAAAAGTATCGGTGTGGGTTCTGGCACCATGTGCGATGCGAAAAATCGATTGGTTCTCCAATCGAAACGTGGCGGTCTCTAGCTTCATCCAGGCAAATTCCAACGTTTAACAGCTCGGTACATTGGATAACTAACCACCAAGAATACCAAGGCATATTGACTACTCTTTAAGTCGTTTAAGACCGCTCCGATTAAGAAAAGCACCGAGATGATCAACAAAGCCCACGGAACGACCGGATACCCCCAAACACGGTAGGGACGGGGGAGGTCAGGCTCGGTTTGGCGAAGGCGAATCAACGAAGCAAATCCTGCGGCATAGCTCATGACAAAGAAGAAGGTAGCGATGTCCGATAAAATTCCACAGGTGTCTTTCCCACTTAAAATCAGTAAGATCGAACCGATCGTGGTTAATGGCATCGCAACAGAAGGAGTTCCTCCCGCATTCACACGTTCTGCTTGTTTCCAAAATAGCCCATCTCGGCTCATCGAAAAAATAACCCGGGGGGCAAACATGACTTGGGCATTGACAATACCAAAAATCGATAACATCAAAAATAAAGTCACCCATCGTGATACTTGTGGCCCAAAAATAAGCTGAATGGCATCTGAGGCTGCTAGTTTTGACTGCGCCAAGGTATCCAACGGAATTAAATATAATATGGCGGCATTGACTAATAAATAAATGGCTACGATCAACAACAACCCACCGATCATAGATTTAGGTAAATTCTTGGCTGGATCTGTATTTTCCTCGGCAAAATAAGCTGCCGTATGCCATCCATCAAATGTGTAAAATATGGCTTGCAAGGCTGTGATGACACCAATAAACAAAGCTGGACGTTGTACCGCCACCGTTGTTTGCGCCAATGCCTCAGCTCGAACATCCCCACCATACAAAAAACACATGGCGACAAACAAAAGAAGTCCTACTGCTTTCAAAAAGGATAGTATTTCTTGAGATCTCCCCCCTGACTTTGTTCCAACCCAATGGAATCCAGTCAACATAACCAATACCCCGATCGCTACCCATTGTATCCAGGGCTCTACCGATGGTACCAGCAAGGCCAAATATTCACTCATGGTGTAGGCACCAAACCCAAGCGCAGCCACAGTGCCCAGCCAACTCGTAATGCCCGTCAGAAATCCCATATAATCTCCAAACGCCCGGCGAGCATAAACATACCAAGCCCCGGCTTTAGGTAGTGCTATACCCAATTCAAGTGCACATAAAACGCCAAAAAAAGCATATATACTGACAGCCACCCATAACAGCATGATCCAGAATGGATCGCCTAGTTGAGCGGCGATCGGACCCGGTTTCCGCAGAATGCCAGTTCCAATGGTCCCACCAATGGTGACAGCAATACCAAAACTGACGCCTAGTAATTTTAATAATTGATTATTCTCCTGTTGCTTCATAGGGGATCACGGAACATGTTGTGTTCAACAAAAATAGAAAAGCCCCGCCGGATTCCTACCCCTCACACATAAAAAAGAGGCTGACCTTTCGGGCAGCCTCTTCTCGATTCATCATAGGTTATAGGAAGGAAGTCTCCCTTTGCAAAAGTATGCAATAATTAATTAATTTTTGCCACTTTTTTTTGCATATTTTTGCAATACATTGCAACACCAATTCAAGTATGCAGAAGCACGAACGCCAGCGAATCATTTTAGAGCATCTTCAGACCGATAAGCGGATTAATTTCATGGAATTAAGCCAAGTGCTCAAGGTGTCGTATGATAGTATACGGCGGGATGTCATTGAGCTTGAGGACAAAGGATTACTAAAGAAGGTTCACGGAGGGGCCGTGGCCAATTCCTATCTTTCCCGACTTTCGGGAGAGCCCCACCGAAACCAAGAGTTTCAGGTGATGTACCGGAAAATCCTACCTGTGATAGAATCTAGCCGCGTTATTTTACTGGATGGAGGAACAACCAACTTTTACATTGCAGAGCAACTTCCTAAAAATTTAGCTATAACGATTGTCACCAACAACCTACCCTTGGCCATGGTGTTGAATGATCATCCCAAGGTCGAGGTAATTTTATTGGGAGGAACGTATTTCAAACGGTATCAAATATCGATGGGCTGGGAGGCCATCCGGCAGCTAGACCAATTGACTGTTGACACCTACATCATGGGAGTGAACGGTGTGAGTCTTTCTCAGGGATTGACCATTCGCCATTATGAGGAGTCACTTCTTAAACAAAGGATGATGGCCGCCTCCAAACAGACATATTGTTGTGCCATCGACGAAAAAATAGGCCAGTCGGAAGCCTTTCAAATTTGCAAGGCAGAGGCGATTCAAGGACTTGTTACCAACCTCAAGCCAACCCATGAGCGTTTAGCAGGTTGGCGTGAGGCTGGCCTTCAATTGATATAAATTATTCGTAAACCGGCGTGTACGTGTCTCGATTCTTGCGGAATAACGCGACGTCAGCCCAAACCATTTCTTTAACCAGCGCTGGGAGATCATACTGGGGTTTCCAGTCCAGCTTGGTTTGAGCTTTGGTCGGATCACCGATCAACAACTCCACTTCGGTAGGTCTAAAATACCGTGGATCGACCTCAACGACTACTTTTCCGGCGGGTAGTTGAAAATCGGGGTTTTCACAAGATACCACAATGCCTTTTTCATCAACACCTTCTCCCTCAAACCGCAGGGTTATACCCAATTCCGCAAAAGCCATATCGATGAACTTCCGAATGGTGGTGGTTACACCGGTAGCAATGACATAATCTTCTGGTTGGTCTTGCTGTAAAATGCGCCACATCGCCTCCACATAGTCTTTGGCATGACCCCAATCTCGTTGTGCATCCAAATTCCCCATGAACAGCTGGTCACTCAATCCGAGGGCAATCTGAGCCAAACCACGGGTAATCTTCCGGGTCACAAAGGTTTCGCCGCGAAGGGGTGACTCGTGATTGAACAAGATACCGTTGCAGGCATACATGCCATAGGCCTCACGGTAATTCACTGTAATCCAATACCCATAGAGCTTAGCCACCGCATAAGGGGACCGAGGATAAAAAGGGGTGGTTTCCTTTTGAGGTACCTCCTGTACCAACCCATACAACTCTGAAGTGGAGGCTTGGTAAATCCGAGTCTTGTCTGTTAAACCCAACAACCGAACGGCCTCCAAGATACGAAGCGTCCCGATCCCATCCACATTGGCCACATACTCGGGTTCATCAAAGGACACCTTCACGTGCGACATGGCCCCTAAGTTGTAAATTTCGTCCGGTTGCACTTCTTGAATGATTCGAATGATATTGGTTGAATCACTCAAATCTCCATAATGCAATTTGAACCGAACGTGTGCATCGTGTAAGTCTTGATACAAATGATCGATCCGGTCGGTGTTGAACAAAGAGGAACGCCGTTTGATGCCGTGGACCTCATACCCTTTGCTCAGTAATAATTCGGCGAGATAGGCGCCGTCTTGACCGGTTACTCCGGTAATCAAGGCTACTTTCATAGATACAATGATAAAATGACAAAACAAAGATAGAGACAAATCTCAAGTTTAAGATTAACCTCAAAACCAAATTCTTAGCTCCATCGGCATTTCTTCCAAAAGGATTGAAACCGGAACGAATTTATTTTAGTTACTTTCACGTCATGACCTAATCCTCATTATGCGTTTCATCCAAGATTTACTTTCCTTTTTTCATGAAGCCCAACAAGATCAGATCCGAACGGCCCTGGTTACCGTTGTGGCAGTGGAGGGCTCCTCCTATCGTCGGATTGGTGCTCGTATGCTAGTTCGAGAAGATGGTTTATTCTGGGGGGGGATCTCAGGAGGGTGTTTGGAGGGGGACGCCTTGAAAAAGGCGCGATGGGCCATCACCAAAGATCAACCTAGTCTTGCCATCTATGACACTTCCCGAGAAGATGACCACCAAATAGGGGTTGGATTGGGTTGCCAAGGCGTGATTCATATTTTGTTTCAACCGCTTGACCCACACGACCCAGAGCACCCTTTGCTGGTTTTGGCCTCCTGTCTGGACAATCCCCGCGTCGTTCAACCCATTGCCACGATTACTCAGTCCACCGCTCCCTCTTGGCCACTGGGCAAAACGTGTCGATGGGAAAATCTTGACGATTACCTACAAAACGCCTTGCCCATCCATATCCCAGATCCAAAATCCAGAGTGTACCATATTGAGCACCCGGAAGGTTCAGTTTCTGTCTGCCTCGAATTTATCCATCCGAGTATTCGGATTTACATGGCAGGTTTTCAGGCCGATACACGTCCACTCGGCATGTTGGCCCATCACGTCGGCTTTGAAACTTGGCTTTGGACCAAACCACAAAAAGTGGAGGCTCCCTCCCATTGGATAGTAGTTCCAGACCACCAAGTGCCTGAATGGGACGACTTTTCGGCTGTCGTCTTGATGTCTCACGATTTCAAAACGGATAAAGAAAACTTAAAAAGAATTCTTGCGCATCAACCCCCACCCTATATCGGTTTACTGGGGCCACGAGTACGTGCCGAGCGTTTGTGGTCAGAATTAAAGGAAGAAGGCCTGATACTATCGGAAGAAAATCTAAATCGGCAATTTGCCCCTGCAGGTCTCGATATTGGGGCTACCACTCCGGAAGAGATTGCCTTGTCGATTTTGGCGGAAATCCGGGCTGTATTTTCCAAACGAGCCGGACAATTCTTGCGACTTCGAACCACCCCTATTCACGAGCGAATTATTCCTTCACCTTAGGAACGGTAAAAAAATGTCCGTCGCGAGATGGCGCATTGGCCAAACCTACCTCAGGATTCAAACTCGGCTGTGCAATATCCTCCCGAAAAACGTTGACCCGCGGACTTAAATGGACCAAGGGCGCTACCCCAGTCGTGTCGATCTCATTGAGTTGCTCCATCCAACCCAAAATTTTGGTTAAGGTCTCCTCCATTTGCACCGATTCCTCTGGAGTCAAACGCAATCGAGATAAATGAGCCATTTTTTCAATGGTGGCGGGATCGAGTTTCATATTGATTTAACGAATCTTGAATGAGATGATACACCTGTTCTTTTAGCTCCGACAAATTCTCGCGTGTCAACCCTATGGTAGATACCGGTGCATGAACCAGAATCTTGGGTTTCCCGTAAAAGAGAAAATTTTCAGGCATGATCTCATGCAAATTTAGAAAAGAAATGGGGACTATCGGCACTTGTTGGTCAATGGCTACCAAAAAAGCTCCGTCCTTCAACGGGGTTTTCATTTGCGGGATCTGATCTGAAACAATGCCCCCCTCCGGCATGATAAACACCGACCGGCCCGACGCAACGGCTTGCATGGCTCTTCGCAACGAGGTAGAACGGCTATTCTTTTCACTTCGATCCACCTGAATGTGGAGTTTCCGAAACATATATCCTAAAAGAGGGATTTTCTTTACGGAACTCTTCCCCACATACGCAAAATAATGGGGTACCACTCCCATGCCAACAGCCACATCATAATAGGAAAAATGATTGGCCACAAAAACATACGTTCCTTTCGGATCCAGCGGTTGTTTCCATTGAATGGATAATTTCTGGCCGATTAAGGGAAAATATACCCAGGCCCAAAGCTGAGTTAAGCGATGGGCCATAGGTTTCCAGGAGGGAACTTGCAGACAAATCCAGATAAAGGGATGAAGGATTAGGTAAATGGCTATGATTAAAAAAGCTGCATACCCAAAATACAGATAATCCCACCCACTTTTTTTCCGCGTCATAGTCCAGCAGTTGGATTTAAAGGATATCCCGTAGATTAGTCGGCTGTTGCTTCTTTCGCATCTGGATGTTCAACATTTCAATTAGAAACGAGAAGGCCATCGCAAAATATACATACCCTTTGGGCACATGCACATGGAAAGCCTCGGCCACCAATAACGTTCCAATCATCACCAAAAACGACAGGGCAAGCATTTTGACAGTCGGGTGAGCTTCGACAAAATCCCCGACGTTCTTGGCAAATAACAGCATACCGATGGTCGATAAAATAATTGACGCTGCCATTACCGGAATGATGTTGGTCATACCAACGGCCGTGATGATGGAGTCAACAGAAAATACAATATTGATAATGGAAATATCTAAAATAGCCTTTGACAACGAGTTGGAGGCCTTACTTGCATTTTTTTCCTCTTCTGTTTTTCCTTCAATTTTATGGTGAATTTCGGTAGTCGCTTTAACTAACAAAAATAGACCTCCACTTAAAAGGATCAAGTCTTTCCCAGAAAAGCCGACATCAAAACTCAAACCAAAGTCTTGTAGGTTGAATAGGTCTTTTTCCAATCCTAGTATCCATCCCAAGACAAATAAAAGTCCTACACGAAGCAGCATAGCCAGTACAAGACCAATATTTCGGGCTTTCTTTTGCTCCAAGGTAGGGAGCTTCCCTGCAATGATGGAAATAAAAATGATGTTGTCAATACCCAACACTAGCTCGAGTAAAGTCAAAGTGATCACACTGGTCAGAGCCGCGGTGGTCAATAGTTCTTCCATAAAATAAATTTTCCTTTTTTGTGCGAATATACCTTTTTTTCAATCAATTGAATGCAAGTTGGGAAGAAGAGATGCGGTGGCGGATCAACGGTTAAAAAATCCATTCAACTCCTCTTGAGAGAAATGGCGATCCGCCAAAATCATTCGGTACCGAAACGTGACCGACTTCCCGGCTCCTAATGTGAAGTTAAGCTGCTCTTTTCCTTGAGTAAATATGGACTGACCAAGTGGGTTGATCGAAAAAAGTCCATATCCGCGCGTGTGCCAATACGCTGGATAGCCTGGATTTTCAGGATGGTCTAGGATGGTAATGGACACGGGTTTTCCATCGACTCTACCTTCTAAGGTTACCCAGGGGGATCTTTTTCCCCAGGTGTCCTCACCTAAAATGCCGGCCTGATTTCGGTAACGTCCCGTTGGCTCTCCTCGTGCGGCCGCCACTTCGGTTACTTTACCCGAAGCATCCGAATACGAAGCAGCCCCCCTCGCTGGATGTTCCAATTCCCGGCGAACCCGAATGGCATACAAACCATCCTTTATATCCCGAAACAATACCGTGTTAGACGATGCTGTTAAGGTGGTGGTTCGATCGATTAAAGTGTACGTCGAAGTTCCTTGGAAGGTAAGAACGGTCTCTTCCTCCAATACTCGCTGGCCTTGGCTATCCACCCATTCCGCTTTCCATGGCAGTGTCCCCTTCGGACCATTTTTCCAAGGACCTACCTGAGTGGTTCGAATCGTCCCAAATGCCCGCTTATCCCCCGCTTTTTCTACCTCAATGGAATTATTCCAATAATCATGATCGTTGACAGACTCGTAATTAAACCAAATTCCCACATGATGCGGATGATCCTGGGCATCCCCCGGCCGAGGATCAACAGGCCAGCCACGTGTCACGACCGTCCCTCCGGGTGTCAGGACCGGAAATAACACCGGCTTTTTCAAAACCTCGGGTCCAGGATCAAAGAATCGAGTCACCATTTGCTTTCCAATGGTCACCTCCACATGCTTTCCTTGTTGTCTGAACTGAACAGGTAATTCTTGACCAAATGCCACCATCGAAATCATCCAAAAACCCACCACCCCAAATTGTCTCATATTTTCCTTCTCTTTTATTGAAACATGAAGACAAAATAAAGATTCTATCCCATTTTTTCGAGGAAGAATTCAAAAAGAATATTTGCAAATATTATGCTTGCATACTATTTTTGTTTCACTATCAACCGTTAAACCATGGTAACATCTGTTCAAACAATGGCCGAAATGGCTGCACGCGGCGAACAACCCGAGGTTCTGTTTTGGGTAGGTTGTGCTGGGGCCTTTGATGACCGCTATAAAAAAGTGACTCGTACTTTTGCTCAAATCTTACAACACATTGGTGTTTCGTTTTCTGTATTGGGAACGGAGGAGAGCTGCACGGGGGATCCGGCTCGAAGAGCGGGAAATGAATTTACCTTTCAAATGCTGGCGCAGCAAAATATTGCGGTTTTGAATGGATACGGAATTCAGAAGATCGTCACGGCATGCCCGCATTGCTTTAATACGCTAAAAAACGAGTATCCTGAATTAGGGGGAACCTACGAGGTAATCCACCATAGCACCTATCTTCAACAATTGATCGACGAAGGCCGGGTTCGCTTAGCAGATCAAGGGGCATGGAAAGGCAAAAAAATTACGTTTCATGACTCCTGCTACCTAGGACGTGCCAACCAGATCTTCGAAGCACCGAGGCAAGTTATTGAGAAGTTGGATGCCGACTTGGTGGAAATGAAGCGATGCAAAACCAATGGTTTATGTTGCGGCGCGGGTGGAGCACAAATGTTTAAAGAGCCCGAAAAGGGCAAAAAAGATGTCAATATCGAGCGTATCGAGGAGGCATTGGAAACAGGGGCTCAGGCGATTGCCGTAGGTTGCCCATTCTGCATGACCATGATCTCGGACGGTGTCAAAAATAAAGAAAGAGAACACGACGTAAAAGTATATGATCTCTCCGAACTCGTTTGGGAAGGACTTGAAAAATAAAAAAGAGGGATCGAAATTCCTCTTTTTTATTTGGATTACACAATTCTGAGTTTATGAAGCTCGTGGTAAATTTCCTGAAGGTTAACAGATAAACTAGCTTGCTGGCTTGCCCCATTAAGCCGTGTGAGTGGTACCCCAAAACGACGAAAAGCAGGCGATTGCAAGGCCATAAAATCAACGGCTTTACCATCATGAGTAGCTTGAATACGAGAAAGTAGTTCAGGCAAATTACCAGAAGAAATCGGCTCGAACGCAGGTGCCACGGGGGGCGTCGGCTCGGGTTCTGCGGCCACGGGTTTGGAAGGTGAACTAACCGCTGGAGATTTGGTTGAGGATGACACAGGATCGCTGGATTCTACCTCTACCTGAAATTTAGCGTCAAATCCTGCAGCAACAACCGTTACACGAACCTTGTCCTTCAATGACCGATCAATGGCAAATCCGTGCTTGAATATCTGGGCTTTTGAGGCAATCTGAGATTCGATAAAGCTGGTCACCTTTTTCTGATCCGACATTTTGATTCGGTACTCTGGCTTTTCGTCACTGTAGGCGAGGGTTACCAAAATTCGTTTAGCCCCATCAATTTTATTTTCTTCTAACAGAGGCGACTCCAAGGCTCGTTTGATGGCATCTGCTGCACGGTCTGAGCCTGTGGCCTCGGCAGACCCCATGAGGGCCTGTCCAGCTCCACCCAGAACGGTCTTCACATCGGCAAAGTCTAGGTTGATAATCCCGGGACGAGTGATCACCTCGGCGATACTTTTTACGGCATTGGCCAAGACGTCATCGGCCAAACTATACGCAATCTCAATATCCAAATCACCAAACATATCAGCCAGACGATCGTTTTTGATCACCAGCACGGTATCACAGTGTTTTTTCAATTCTGCGATCCCGGCATGGGCTTGTTCGATTTTTTGGGTCCCTTCAAATCCAAAGGGATCGGTTACGACTCCCACGGTAAGGCAGTTCATTTCCTTGGCGATCCGAGCCACCACGGGGGCTGCGCCAGTACCGGTTCCTCCACCCATACCCGCCGTTATAAATACCATCTCGGTGGGAGCAAGAAACAACTGACGAATGGTTTTTTCGGACTCCTCGGCGGCCTTTCGACCCATTTCTGGGATGGCTCCGGCACCCAAACCTTTTGTTAATTCAATACCTAATTGAACCTTCGTCACTTCATCCGGCAAGCTATTTAATACCTGATTGTCGGTATTGCAAGCGATAAAGTCCACTTCATGAATACCCAATTTGGTCATATGACGAACGGCATTTCCACCCGCGCCACCTACACCCACTACTTTGATAATATGCGGGAAATCCGCTTTGAAATCGAGTTCAAATTCTTGGTTATACAGCATATGCTCAGGAAGTTTAATACAGGTCGTTTAGATCTTTACTCCCCAATCCAATCGTATTTTTAATTCGGTTGATGAGGGATTGTTGCTCTTTGTTTGGTTTGCTTTCCTCATTGAAATCAGGCTTTTTAACCATCGAAGAAACATCCCGACTTCGTTGCGGTGAGAGCAAGGTACGATTGTCTGGGAATCGTTGGTCAAACGGCTGTAAGGAGGCCAACATCAATCCGATGGCCGTGGCATTTTTGATGTTTCGCAGGGATACATCGTTTACATCGGTTTTCACGAAGCGGAGGGGATCTGCTTTCCGAACCAAAAAAGCTTTGCCCAGGACCTCTTCAAACACAGGAAGGATTCGGTACATATTGGACGTACCTCCCGATAAGACGAGGCCGTGGTTCAACATATCTTTGAAGTCTGATTTTTCCAATTCTTTTGACACAAGATAGGCTAGCTCCAATAAACGAACCTCAACGACTTCTTGAATTTGTTTTACCGAGACCCGCTTAGGAGGTAGGCCATCGACGCCATCGACAACGAGTTCGCCCTCGGTTTGCAATTCGCCCAAAGAAAGCAACAAACTATAGACCACTTTAAGTTTTTCAGCTTCTTCTGGCTGAATTTTAAATGCCTCTGCTAAATCATTGGTAATGGTTCTTCCGGCAATGGGAAGTACCGACCGGAAACGCAATCCACCGCGGTAAAAGACTGTAATTTCCGTTAAATCCTGACCCATGTGAGCCACCGCTACACCATTCCGTCGGTCGGAGGGAGTCAATAAGGAAAATGCCTCTGCCATAGATCCCAAGACCATCATGTCGATTCGCAACGGACGGACCATCCGGAGATCTTCGACCTTCGAGTTAATTCTCTGGATCGTACTATTCAACGTTTCTAATTCGCTCCGGGAATGCGTGACAACTTGGTAATTTCCAGAAAGTTGAACACCCACTCGGCCAACCGGATTCTCGGCTGGCGTATTATTCACTCGAAAATCCAGCGGAAGAGTATGCACAATCACATGTCCTTCCTTGACTTGGAACGACATTTGAATGTGCTGAATTAGTTTATCCACATCTTGGGATTGAATCGTAATGTTTTCTCCACTAGCCGTTACTACCCCTTGGTGTTCTTGAGTGGACACTGCCGTTCCCGAAATATTGATGTTGATGGTGTCAATATCGGAATTACACCGATCGGCCAGCGTTTGTAGCACCGAATCAATAAGGCGGGTACAGTTTGGCACATTGACGATTTGACCATTGAATACCCCGGAATCCATTAAAGTAAAGGATTCTTCTTCAAATCCTTCGATTTTGATGTAACCCTCTTCCGTTAATGACCCAGCCACAGCCCGAACCTTCGAGCTGCCGATGTCTAAGCCAACCACTATCTCGTTATACCCTTTCATGCACTGACGCGTTAATGCTATTGTTGTTTGAGGACTTGGAACGTTTAAACAATAAAATTATCTATTTTTTTTGGATTAAAGGCATTTTAACCGATTAATCAACGATCAATTGACTTCCGACGGAAATATCCAAACGTCGTGTGGGTTGAAGATTGGGTTGATCATGCAAATGTGCATAATATTCCTTCAATTTTTCCCATTTCAATGCCATTTGGGTGGGATACCCCAACGCAATCAAATAGTCACCCACCAAGGGCACTGCGTGCATATAGCCGTCACGATCTATATCCAATTGGGTAATTTGAACCGACCAAAATGGATCTTTCCGTATGTATTGGATCACGTCGCGGATGGGCGCACTGAGCGAATCTTTCAAATGAGGTTTCGTATTCACATACCCCCCACTGATCAACAAGGTTCGGGCAGAGTAATGTCGTGGCGGTGGAAAGGTATGACCCGTTTCGTCCATATAAAAACCAGGTTTTCCCCGGCGAATGACACGGGCAATCGGATAATACGGTTGTACATCCAAATACAAAGTTCCTGTTAATCGCCAATAGGCTTCGCAGCTTTTTACGCGTGGATTTTTAAGCACCCGATTTTCCAAAGCTTCAAGCGACACCGCATCCATCCGCTTTCCTTCTACCTGATCTTGCCCTTCCAATGTAGCATAGTCAATAATTTCCTCCTCGGTGACAAACGTTTCATGGGGTGGATTTTTAATTTCAACCACCAAGCGATCACATACTCGACTTTTTCGACCTTTTCCGAGCCATAACAACACGGCCCCAATCAATAGAAGAGCACTTCCCAAAGCGATCCAAGTCGTGTATTTTTTCATCTCAATAATGAATTCAAAAATAATTGAGGTTCTTCTAAGAGTTTGAAACGATCCATGGACAAGGGCGTTTCGTCTTGCTCACACTGCGCTTTTAAGGACTTCATATCCTCATTCCACTGCAAGCCATCAAAAAAACGAAGTCCTTTGTGGTCTCGAATTTTATACAGAGCGCCTGGTTTATAGGCAGTCCCCAGATAAACATAGCGCCGTTGGTTTTCTTTGGCCCAAGCAATCACACGCCACATCATCCATTTTCCCAGGGAGTGAGTCCGCATGTAGGCCGTATCAAAAAAAGCAAACCAGTAATGCACGATTTCATCATCCATGGCGGCCAAAACGAATCCCGCTAGTTTGCCATCAGGAAAAGTAAAACGGAACAAATGCGAACCAAGATCCCAAGATAAAATATACTTCCACCGAGCTTCACTCATGTGATCATCCCCGATCCGTTCTGAAATATACGATGAACAAAATGCCTGAAAAACAGGGTCTTCGAGGTCGACCTCCGACTTAGGAACAACCTCCAAGGTTAATTGTAGAGGCTCAACCAAGCGATTCACGCGTCTATTTTCGGAAGTATCGGTAAAATTGGCCAAATCTACCCGTAAACTTCGAGCCAGATAAAATACCTCAGATTCAATGTTGGTCTGGGCACTGTAGGGCAAAAAACCTTTTCCATAAATGTCTTCGAGCCGATCACCCGGCTCTCGAATGGCATAAATGCTGTAATTGAACGTGTAGGTTCGATAATCCGCTATACTTTCTGAGAAAAATGTTTTCACAACCGAATAATTTCATCAGCGATGGTAGCCGCTGCTTGGGGTTTAGCAAAAGATTTCATTTGATTCGATAATCGAGCTCGAAGCGCTGGGTCTGTCAATACGTGGTTAAGCTGTTCCCACAATTGGCCTTGTACATCCGCATCCTTGATCAAAACAGCCGCATCGGCTTGCATCAACGCGCGCGCGTTTTCTGTTTGATGATCCTCGGCAGCATGTGGGAAGGGGACCAAAATAGCCGGCTTTTGAACTATGCAAAGTTCGGATACCGACAAAGCTCCGGCTCGTGAAATCACAACATCCGCCGCCGCATAGGCTTGGGCCATGTCATAAATGAAAGGACTCACATAGACACCCTCGGTAGTTGGCGGTGCAGAAAACGACTTGCCTGTTTGCCAAATCACTTGATACCCGGCCGACAAAATGGTAGAAAGGTATTTCTCGACTCCCAAGTTGATGCTTCGAGCCCCTTGACTTCCTCCGATCACAAGAACCGTTGGGCGTTCTGGATGCAATCCAAAATGACGACGAGCCGAGGCCATCTCAGGCAATTGTTTGCAAATATCCGCTCGAACCGGATTTCCTGTAAACAGAATTCGATCAGACGGAAAAAAACGCTCCATGTTGGGATAGGCTACACAAATGCGCTTAGCTTTACCGGCTAGCCATTGATTGGTTTTTCCGGCAAAGGAGTTTTGTTCTTGAATCAATGTGGGGATACCCAAACGCCCTGCACACCACAAGGTAGGTCCGCTAGCATACCCTCCCACACCGACCACCGCATCTGGCCGAAAATTTCGAACGATTTTCCATGCTTTCCAGATACTTTGAACAAGCTTTACTGGGAAACCAAGATTCGCCATCCAATTTTGGCGATTGATTCCGGCGATTGGTAGGCCTTCAATGGGATAACCCGCTTTAGGTACTTTCTCCATCTCCATTTTCCCCTCCGCCCCTACAAATAGAATTTCTGCCTCCGGGATTCGTGCTTTGACAGCGTCTGCAATGGCAATGGCTGGATAGATATGTCCACCCGTACCGCCTCCACTAATGATTATTTTCATGATTTTACATTTTTTCTTCGGCTGGAGGATCGGATTTCATCTTCCTCTCCTTTCGAAATAGCAATGACGACCCCAAACATGAGGGAGGTAAATAAAAAAGAAGAACCTCCCCAGCTAACAAGCGGCAATGTCTGGCCAGTAATGGGTGCAAGACCGACATTCACCCAAATATGCGCAAAGGCCTGAATGGTTATACTCAAAGTTAGGCCAATGGATAAAAGTCCGCCAAAAGCACGGTAGGTAACCTGTATGTTTTTCAGACCTTTCCACAACAACCACAAGTATAAACAGATCACAAGAACGGCCCCAATGACCCCATATTCTTCAACGATGACGGAAAAAATTAGGTCGGAGAATGATTCCGATAACTTGTACCGATGGACACTATGTCCGGGCCCGGCTCCTTTGAGCCCCCCATTGGCAATGGCCGCCAAGGAATACAGCCGTTGGTCCGAATTTCCGCTGATATCCCCCCCAATTTTGCCATCACGATTGATATCCCATTTGACCTTAAATGCGTCTTTTCCAAAAGACTCGATCCGGTCGATCACCACCTCGGCACGGCCAAATTTAAGACCAAAAGAGGAGGCTACGATCCCTGAAAACAACATAACTAAAAGGGTAGAGCTAACCCATCCACCCATTTTCATCAAAAATTGGGGAGGCACCCGACCAACCCAGAACATCGCAAAACAAGTCATACCCAACAAAACAGCTGTAGAAAAACCTGTATTCACCAATGCCATGCAATAAAAAGCCGTCCAGCCAATGGCCTTGGAGAGGCTTTTAAACGAATACTCCTCTTTGGCCATGTTTTGCTTTTGTGCCAAAAAATAGGCAACGTTGACTAAGAGAATGAACTTGATTAAATCGGACGTTTGAAAAGAAACACCCAAAATTCGGATCCATCGACTGGCTTCACCAATGGATTCCCCTCGAAGATTGGTATAGGCCAACAGAGGAATTCCTAACCACAAGGCCAATTCGGGAGACTTAGCCAACCATCGGTAGTTCACTCGGCTCATGAAGATGATCCCCAGCAATCCAATCCCGATACTTCGGAGGTGAAGTCCCAAATAATGTTCGGTATTTCCGCCCATTTCACGGAATGCCATGGAGTAGGAGGAACTGTACACCGATAAAACCCCCACTGTGGTAAGGGCAAAATAAATAATCCATAATTGCCAATCTCCAATCAAAACTTTTCGAAGGCCGGCTTTCACATACCCGATCCAATATTCCATAAAACAAAAGTAAAAAATTCGTGGGGTTGAAAAAAAGCTAGGAATACATATAAAATAAAAGACCCTCCCCAAGGTTTTCGGTGGAGGGTCTTTTATTGGGGTCGGATGGGTTAATCAAACTTTTCCCGTAGTTTATTGATCACCTTGACAATTAAAAAAACCACCCAAGCAATAATGAGGAAATTAATAACGGTATTGAGAAAATTACCATAATTCAAAATGATGGCTTCCTCTACGGTGGCTCCAGCAGCATCTAACTTGGCGGATTTCAAGGTGATGGCACCATGTACACCTCCCGGAAGGAATAAGCCAATGATGGGCATGAGGATGTCATCCACCAGCGATGCTGTGATTTTCCCGAAAGCACCTCCCACGATTACCCCGACGGCGAGGTCAATGACATTTCCTTTTTCAATAAAGGTTTGAAATTCTTTTAGCATAAGTTTCGGTATGGTTTATAGTTGAAAAGACAATCCAGCTGCTAACCCTTGACTGATCTGAACTTGTGCAGCTTGATCTTGATCGTAAATGGCGATCAAACTAAAGTTAACATTCAGGTTCTTATTGACTTTGGCGGCGGCCACTAAATTGATCAAATGATCCACGGGTTTGGCGACCGGAGCATAGGCAAAAAACGCTTGGTATCGCCATTTAAGATTCACATTTTTGGCAATGTCTTTGTCAAAGGCCACAACCCCTTGTATACCCAGTTCATTCAAAACACGTTGCCCAAAAGGAACCCCATACCGAGCCTCCCCTCGATTGAACTGTTCCGCCAAGACCCGATCATTCAAAACAAACGTCTGCCGGATTGTACCACCACCTAGCTGAACAGCAAGGTATTTTTGGGGTTTCCACTCCAAACCGATGGCCTCAGATAGAAAAGCGGGAGCAAATAGGGCGGAAATCAACGAAATACGCTCACCACCCGGAGTAAACGAAAAGCCAGGGGCAAATTGAGAAAGAAAGTTGGCTCCTGCAAACCATCGCATTGAAGGGTTGATAAAATGGGAATATTGAGTATCCAAAAACAACCGATCGACACTTTTCCGAAGCGATTGGCCCCGGTTGTTGATAAAGCCGTACTGGAACTGAACTTCATTGGTCCAGACACCTTTTCTTCGGGTGTAAACGGATCGATTATTGAAAATTCCACCCAAAGCAATATTGGATATACCTCCCCCTTGCCAACTATCGTTGAAGGATGCTTGAGAAAAGTTGAAAGCCAATTGTGTTTTCCGAGTCCACCAACCATGCTCTAACGAGTCGGCCCGGTTAAGCAACTTGACTTGGGACTTTGTACTGTCTTGGGCGGAAGCAAATGGGGAGGAAATCCCGATCACTACACAAAAAAATAAAACGTTTTTTAACATAATTATGATGAAAATACGATGACTGGCTCTTTTTGCAAAAGGTGCATGGGGACAACGACTTGTTGCTCTCCCTGCTGTAAGGTAAGTGATGTTTGGTCGATTTGAATGATATGGCCTCGTTGTTCACCCACTTGAATCTCTTGCCCAACTTGGTACTTTTTCTTTAGGTACATTGCCGATAAGATATTCAACAAAATTTCTTTTGAAGCAAATCCATATCCAATCGAAAAGGCAAGGATGAAGCCTCCGATGATCAAGTTGAAGCTAGATTCTAATAGCGAGGTGTTGATTCCTGCCTGAGATAAAGAGGCGATCACGGCGATGATCAACAAAAAGAAAAAGACGCCTGAACCCACCACTTTGGCAGAAGAGATATTAAACGATAAACACAGCCCCACCACAAATTTCCGGACGGTATCGGCCAACACAACACCCGCCAGCATCATGATAGCGGCAGACAATACCTTGGGAATAAAAGCAACCAACAAAGTGACCATGTTGGCGATGGCCGGTACGCCTAACGTTGCGGTAGCGGCAATCAAGAAAACCAAATTGATGAAATAATACAGGATTTGACTCACCAAATAACTTAACTTGATGGTCACGTTGAACTTCTTAATGGCTTCAATTTGGTTGATCCGGTCACCGATGGCATCAAACCCAATTTGATGAAGGACTTTCTCTACCACCTTGGCCATGACCTTTCCGACCACAACTCCAACAATTAGGATCACCAGAGAGGCAATCAATTTGGGTACAAAATCAATAAATTCGGTTAATAAACTTTCAAACGTGTTCAATAAAATGCTACGCAGATCAGGAAATCGATTCATGGGAAGAAGGTGGGGTATCCGGTTCAAAAATTTGTGCATACAGCGCGATGGTTTCTAAAGGCTCACCTGAAAACATCTGAAAAATCTGGAGGGCATTTCGAATCAGGTCAATTTCAGAAACCAATTGCTCTTTCAACTCTTCTGGAAGAGCATATTCGGTTTCATCAATTTCTTGAAAGGCTGGGTGCATTGCCGTATTATCTTTTCCAGAAATAAAGTAATTTCAAGATGATTGCCAAATAGAAGACGATATTTTCAAGATAAATCTTGCGTAATCGCTCCTTAGATCGCATCAACCTCATTTTGACGGCGCTTTCGGTAGTTTGTAACGCTTCTGCGATTTCTTTTATCGAGAAATCATCTTGGTACTTCATCAGCAGTAAGGCTCGATCCTTGGGGTCTAACTTTTCCAAGCTATGTTTAAGTCCCGACGCCTGCAGTTCGGCCAGATCATCGTGGGTATCGTCCTCCCAATCCACCTCTGCATCCAACGGAATCTCGCGAGATCGCTTGCCAGACCGAAGCTGATCCATGCAATAATTGTAGGTGATGGAGTATAGCCATGTCGAAAACCGGGCCGATTCTTTGAAAGTCCCAATTTTGACAATCAACTTCAAAAAAATATCATGCGTCAAATCCTCCGCTTGCTGGCTGTTGCGCACAAAAGAATAACATTTCTTGAATACCTTTTCTGAATAACGCTGATACAACAGCTCAAAATACTGGTTCAATTGAGTTCGTACATACAAATGCACCAACTCCTCATCTGTCAGGGTATTGGACGGCATACAAGCTTGAAATACGGGGTCATGAGGTAAAAGACTACAAAAGTAGAAAAACAGGAGATTATTTCGCATAAAATTACGCTACATTCAATTAAACGAAATTAATTTTAGTATGAAATGCACGAATCACCCTTCCTACTACCCACCCCAATGGTATGCTTGCATAATATTAAAAATCCAATTATCTTTGGTAATTATCCCATTTTAATCTTATTCATTGGTTTATGACAGCACAAGAATTTATCTCAGGTTTACCAGCTAAAATTGCCACCCAAGGAAGTAGTGACATTCAAACTGTCATTCATTTTGACCTTGGATCCGAACAATACAGCTTGTCGGTACAAGGTACTCAAGCAGAGGTTCAATCGGGGCTAGTTGGAGAACCGGAGGTGACCTTAAAAGCAACGGCAGAGGACTTAGTTAAAATTGCCACAGGTGAACTGAACCCCATGACCGCGATGATGTTTGGAAAGCTTAAAATATCAAATCCTGCCGCGATGATGAAATACGCCAAGATGCTTGGTTTGATGTAATTTGGTTTCAACCCTGACCCACTTCTACGATGAAAACAATCTTTGTCGACAAACAAAACCTCGAGTTTTTACTTTACGATGTCCACGAGGTAACCCGCCTGTGCCAATATCCGTACTTCAGCGACCATAGCCGAGAAACATTTGACATGACCCTCGAAACGGCTACTCAAATTGCGGAACGGATCATGTTTCCCCAGCTGACATCCGTCGATCGACAGGAACCCCAGCTACAAAATGGAGAGGTGACCGTACACCCAATTGTCAAAGAATTTCTTCAAGCTATGGGAGAATCAGGGCTAATCGGAGCCGATTTCCCCTATGAAGACGGCGGAGCACAAGTGCCCATGACCATTACCTCCATTGCCGGTTTAATTGCCATGGCGGCCAATTCTGGACTGATGTACACCGGACTCACCGCAGGGGCCGCTCGTCTCCTAACCAACTTCGCTTCTTCGGAATTGAAAGAGCGTTATGTTCCCCCCATGTTGGCCGGGAAATGGCAGGGTACCATGTGTTTGACCGAACCACAGGCCGGCTCATCTCTTTCGGATATCACCACCACGGCAGTCCCACAAGCCGACGGTACATTTGCCATCCAGGGACAAAAGATATTTATTTCAGCCGGTGATCATGATGCCTGCGAAAACGTCGTCCACTTACTCATTGGGCGAATACAGGGTGCTCCCCTAGGTACAAAAGGCATTTCCTTGTTTATGGTACCCAAATACCTACCCGATGGCACCCGAAATGCCATTACCAACATGGGTATTTATCATAAAATTGGACAAAAAGGTGTCCCTGCCATGCATTTAGGCTTTGAAGGGGCTACTGCTTGGCTTATTGGCGAGCCCAATAAAGGATTGAGCTACATGTTTCAGATGATGAATGAAGCCCGAATTGGGGTGGGAATCGCCGGAGCCGCTATTTCCTCGGCGGCGTATCATGCTGCCCTCACCTATGCCAAGGAACGCCCGCAAAGTCGAAGACTCCACACAAAATCGGCCGTTGATACACCTCAAGTACCCATCATCCAGCATCCGGATGTCCGAAGAATGCTTCTCTTCCAAAAAGCGGCTTTGGAGGGCTCGATTTCCTTGCTTGTGCAAACTAGCTTGTACTTTGACCAAGCCCACGCAACGACTGATCCCGAAGAAAAAGAAAAGTATACCCTGCTTCTGGAGCTCCTGACGCCCATTACCAAAACCTATCCATGCGAAGCCGGCGTAAAAATCACTAATGAAGCCCTTCAATGCTTTGGGGGATATGGGTTTACTCAGGACTTTCCCGCCGAACAGTACTACCGCGATATCCGGATCACCCCAATCTATGAAGGAACCACCGGCATTCAGGCACAGGATCTTCTAGGCCGGAAGGTGATGCTCCAACAAGGAAAAGCTTGGGCGTATTTGCAAAAGGAAATTCAGCAAACAGAGTCCGAAGCGGCTTCCTTTGATGCCTTAAAACCCTATGCCCAACAGCTGGGCCAGTTGCGTCAACAGATAGATGAGATCACGCACTACCTGATGTCGATCGCCCAAACCGGTGAAACCGAACGCTTTTTAAGCGATGCGACCTTGTACCTCCATCTCATGGGCAACTATGTAGTCGCATGGCAATGGCTTAAACAAGGAACTGCCGCATTGAATAAAAAGGTACGGGAAGAGGTAACCTTGAAAACGATGCAGTATTTCTTTCATTATGAAATACCGCAATGTGCAGCTTGGATCCACCGATTGCGAGATGAGGTGGTTCTAACCCAATATCCTGAGGTTGATTTTCTTTAAAAAACAAAACCCATCGGCTACTCGATGGGTTTTGTTTTTTTGATCCATCATTCCCTTAGCAATGAAGTCATTATTGAAGCGTAAAAACTATGAAGTTCACGCCATTTCTACCCTAATGCCCGGAGACCCCCCTCGGTATAATGCCAACATCGCCACCTGGGTGATGCAGTCGGCCATGGGTGGAAAAGAAGTCGTTGTGGCACTTTATGGTATTGACTACACCCTGGAGCTCGTGAAGCAATCTCGACTCTTGAACATTAATCTGTTACAAGAAAATCAGACAAATTTAATCTCGGCCCTGGGCCGGAAGTCGGGCCGAGATCATGACAAACTTCGTCCCAAATGGTATGCCCTAGACTCTCGCGGGTGCCCCTATTTAGTTGATGCCGTAGGGTACATTCAGACCTCGGTCAAGGAAATGGTCGAAGGACTTGATCACACACTTTGCATTTGTCAGGTCGATAAACAAATTGTCCTAAACCCAGACGCCCCCGTCATGACCCACCATTATCTTCGAGCCAAAGGACTGGTGCGTGGGTAAACCTTGGCATCTACCTAAAAAAAAGGTACTTTTGCGACACATTTTCTACACATCCACATGGCACGAACAAAAAAAGTAAGTGAATCGCTCACCATCATGACTGAGATGGTCATGCCCAATGATACCAACACCCTCGGGAATCTTATGGGTGGAAATCTCATGCGCATGATCGATGTCGTCGGAGCGATTTGCGCCCAAAAACATTCCAATCGGATCGTTGTGACGGCTTCTGTGGACAATGTTTCGTTCGTTGAATCCATTCCGCTCGGACATGTCGTCACCCTTGAAGCAAAAATTACCCGGGCGTTCAATTCTTCCATGGAAGTGGTCGTTCAAGTAACCGCCGAAAATATTCCAGCCGGTACCAAAGTAGCCACCAATAAAGCGTTTCTTACCTTTGTAGCAGTTGATCAAACAGGACGGCCTATCGAAGTTCCAGAAGCCCTACCCGAATCAGCCGAAGAAAAAGAACTCTATGCTTCTGCCCTCAGAAGAAGGCAATTGAGGCTGGTATTAGCCGGTCGAATGAAACCAGAGGAAGCCACAGAATTAAAGGCAATTTTTGGAATTTAATTTTTCTTTATCTACCTTTGCACTCCGAAAAGGCCTCGTAGTTTAAAGGATAGAACGAAGGTTTCCGGTACCTTTGGTAGGGGTTCGATTCCCTTCGAGGCCACAAAGAGCGATCCAACTGATCGCTCTTTTTTTTATTCCTTTAAATGGGTACATTTCGCCTCCAATTCTCTCGAAATGACCATTTCAATCTTCACACTGGGTACCCGCGGTGATGTTCAACCGTATGCTATATTGGGCCAGGCTTTGGTTCAAAACGGACATGAGGTCCGATTTTGTACCGCAAAAAACTTTGAAAGCCTGGTGCAAAGTTACGGCCTTAAACTCATTCCCATCGAGGCCGACTTTCAAGCACTTTTGGAGTCAGCCGACGGAAAAAAGATGATGAAAGGGAATCCTTGGGTGATTCGTCAAAATCTTCACTCGTTTGTCTATCCACTCATCGAAAATTCTCTAACAACCTTCTATCATCTCGCTCAAACAAGTGACTGTATTTTATACCATGTAAAAACACTAGGCGATACGTTTGCAGACCAATTTCCGGAGAAAATGATTCGAGCCTCTGTTTTACCGATTATTGAGGAAACTCAGGCATTTCCTATTCCGGCACTCAGCGGACTACCCATTCCTTCTTGGGCAAACAAGCTCAGCTATCGATTCAGTGATTGGAGCATGAAAATGCTCGCTCATCCAATTAAAAAGTTTAGACAAAAGGTAGGGCTACCCTATCCCTACAGTCGTCCGCCGATTCCCAACCTGTATGGAATTAGCTCCCATTTTTTACCAATTCCACCAGAATACGCTGAAGACTCGTTCTTCTCAGGATTTTGGTTCGACCCATCACCTGCAGCCCCGCTATCCTCGGCCGTAGAACAGTTTCTAGAAGCAGGAGACCCACCCCTTGTGATCACCTTTGGAAGTATGCCCTGGACAAGCTCGTTTTCTTGGAAAGAGGCCATCGAAACGTGCCTGCAAACCATCGGAATTCGAATCATCCTTATCCAAGGATGGGGTGGATCAACCGACTGGGAGGAGTTTTCTCACCCCGACCTCCTGGTCATTCGGGAAGCTCCCCATGACGCTCTTTTTCCCCGTGTAAAAGCCATTGTCCACCATGGTGGCATTGGAACAACAGCCGCTTGCTTACGAGCGGGAAAACCCTTTTGGATCTGCCCGATTTTGTACCCAATCGGAGATCAATTATTTTGGGGAAAACAGGCATACGATCAAGGTTTGGCCATTCCGCCAAAACCGTTGAAGAAAGTAACCGTTTCCTCTTTTGTCAAGAGCATTCGGCTATTGATCCAATCCCCCTCTCTCGACACTAAAGCTCAAAAAATGCAAGCCCTCCTTGCGGCCGAACATGGAACCGAGCGGGCTGTTCAATGGATCGAGCAAAAAATAGCCTCCTCGAGGCCTGATGAGTAAGCCCGCAAGAATCGGATTTTTTTCTTGACCTCCACATTCGATCTTTGATATCCAAATGATACCACGGCATGAACGAATCTACCCCCCATCAGTATGAACGAATCGCCAAAGCAATCGAATTCATTCAAACTCACTTTACCTCTCAGCCCAGCCTAGAAGAAATCGCAGAGCACGTGCACCTCAGTCCTTTTCATTTTCAACGCCTCTTTCAAGAATGGGCAGGCACTACGCCAAAGAAATTTCTTCAATACATCAGCATTCAATACGCCAAGAGTTTACTCAAGCAACCGAGCGCTACATTGTTTGAAGTGGCACATCAAACAGGATTATCCAGCACCAGTCGCCTACACGATTTATTCATCAAGCTGGAGGCGATGTCGCCCGGGGAATACAAGCGGGGAGGAAAATCCTTGACCATCGCCTATCAAATGGAATCGACTCCCTTTGGTCCTATTTTAATGGCGACAACTCACCAAGGGATTTGTTACCTGGGCTTCCACGATAGCTTAGAAGAAGGCCTGGCGGCTCTTCAATTGCGATTTCCGTTTGCCCAGATCCAGCCCAGTCAAGATAAAAGTCCACATCCTGTGGTGACCTTCTTCCAATTTCCTACGGGGAATTTGCCTCAAATTAAACTCCACTTGAAAGGGACGCCGTTTCAGCTCAAGGTTTGGGAGGCCCTCTTAAAAATTCCGATGGGAGCCCGATCCACCTATGGCCAACTGGCTCACGAAATTGGGCAACCTACTGCTTCTAGGGCCGTTGGGACCGCCATTGGAAGCAATCCCATTGCTTTTATCATACCTTGCCATCGCGTCATCCAAGCCTCAGGGCACCTTGGAGGATATATGTGGGGACCCATTCGGAAAGCCGCTTTGCTCGGATGGGAAAACGCCGCCGTGGCTAATGATGCACTCCAAAATAATGATAAAAAATGAAGCGAATTGTTACCTTGGATGTCGTTCGGGGGGTGGTTATGATGCTCATGGCACTTGATCACGTTCGGGACTTACTGCATGTGGACTCACTCACCCAAAGTCCCACTGACCTCAATTCAACCACCCCCTTTCTATTTTTTACCCGATACATCACCCACCTTTGTGCACCTACCTTTGTTTTTTTAGCCGGCACGTCCGTTTTTCTTCGACATCAACAAAAGGCATTCGAAATGCCCAGATACCTTCGCATCCGTGGTTTCGTTTTGTTGCTCCTAGAGTTTACACTCTTCAACTTAGGATTGTATTTTGACCCCGCCTTTCATACCTTGCTGCTGGAAGTTATCGGCAGCACAGGGTTGGGTTTACTATTCGTAAGTTTTTTTATCTCGTGGTTGTCCCCTCGAGTGTTTTTAGTCAGTGGGCTGCTTATATTGCTTCTCCACAATCCGGCATTGACCTGGATATCCCAACAAAACGTACCGGGGAACTCAGTTTGGATAGGCCTTCTATCCCCTACCGCTTTTTCGTGGATGGATCGATTGTTCATTGTAGGTTATCCTCCCATTCCATGGCTAGGATTTATGTTCCTTGGCCTAGGACTTGGCCCGGTATTTCACCGCCCTCAAGCAATGCAATCACCTGTTTGGCTCAAACTTGGTATTTTTTGCCTCTTATTATTTGTGGTTGTGCGCGGGATGGGTATCGAGGGAAATCCAATCCCAGGCAATTTTCAAATAAAAACCATCCTTTCATTTTTTAATGCCTCCAAATATCCCCCATCTTGGGCTTTTGCATCCATCACGTTAGGTGGTATGTTCTTCCTCCTCGCCTGGGTTCCGACCTGGCCAAAACGCCTTCAGACTTTTTGCCTTCAGTACGGCCAAGTCCCCCTTTTTTTCTTTATCGTTCATTTTTTCCTGATTCACAGCCTTTTATTCGTGGTCTTATTGAGCCAAGGCATTCCATGGGAACAATGGGAATTTACCTCCGGGACCTTTGGAAGACCTCAAAATAGCGTATCTGGAGTATCTTTGTTTTGGATTTATGTTCTTTGGCCAGCGGTGGTGTTGGGGATGTACTATCCTTGTCGTTTTTTCTATCAATGGAAAAAGAAATACCCGAAAAGTTGGTTGCAATACATATAAATCCAAACCTGGAGGTAACGAAACAAAACCCCAAGGTTTAGTTAACCTCAATAGAAACAATATGGCTAAGTCCTTGAAACGAACCTATCGAATTGGAAAATTCATAGCCTACCGAGAAACATGGTGGAATGGGAAAGACATGGTTTGGACGTTCTTGGGCTCGTTTTTAGGTATCGGCTTGATTGCCTTTTTTCAAGAACGCTACCTCGCCCCATCCGATCAAGTGTTTCTCATTGGATCCTTCGGAGCAACCAGTGTTCTAATTTACGGTGTGATTCAGAGCCCGTTGGCTCAACCTCGAAACCTCGTTGGGGGACATTTGATCAGTGCGTTGATCGGCGTAAGTATTGCCCAATGGTTTCCCGATATACTTTGGATAACCGCTCCTTTGGCGGTCTCCACCTCCATCATCGCCATGCAGGTCACCAAAACATTGCATCCACCAGGAGGGGCGACAGCCCTCATTGCGGTAGCGGGTTCAGAAAAGATCAAAGCATTAGGATACTTTTATGTGGTATTTCCTGTCCTGACGGGTGTATTAACCCTCTTGCTTATTGCCTTGATTGTTAATAACTTGACCTCTGAACGACAGTACCCTGCATCAGGACGAATCGTGCGGGTAGTATATCGAGTCCGTCGAAAAAAAAGATCACCCTAATCCTTACAAATGCATGAAGTCTTATGTATTGATTCTTTCCGCTTTATTGGTTTGGAGCTGCCAAACCCAACAGGATTCTACCTCCTTGACGTATTTTGCCCCAAATTCAGATTCGGTTCAAACGGGTGGTGTAAAGCTTATTCCCGTCGAAACACCCAAAGGAACATTCCAGGTTTGGACAAAGCGCGTTGGCAATCATCCAAGCATCAAGGTATTGCTGTTAAATGGTGGTCCTGGGGCTACTCATGAATACTTTGAGTGTTTTGAGAATTTTTTTCCGGCGGAGGGAATCGAATTTATTTATTATGATCAATTGGGTTGTGGAAATTCGGAAAATCCTCAGGACACCACCCTTTGGGATCTGCCACGGTATGTGGAGGAAGTGGAGCAAGTCCGGAAGGCATTGAAATTAGATGAAACGAATTTCTATCTATTGGGCCATTCTTGGGGAGGTATTCTGGCAATGGAATATGCCTTGAAATACCAAAAAAATATGAAGGGACTCATCATTTCAAACATGATGTCGAGCTGCCCAGAATACGGAAAATACGCCGATCAAGTCTTGGCTAAGCAGCTCCCAGCGGAGGTTTTAAAGGAAGTACGTGCCATAGAGGCCCGAAATGATTTCAGTAACCCTCGGTACATGGAATTACTAATTCCTCATTTTTATGAAAAGCATGTCCTGCGTTTTCCCTCTGCCCAATGGCCTGAACCTGTCAATCGCTCATTTGCCAAAATGAACCAATCTTTGTACGTGACCATGCAAGGGCCGAGTGAATTTGGGATTGCAGGTAAGTTGGCTAAGTGGGATCGGAAAGCCAACTTGAAGGACATTCAAATTCCGGCATTGGTCATTGGAGCACAACATGACACCATGGACCCTAAGCACATGGAAGAGATGTCAAAATTACTTCCGAAAGGGCACTATGTATATTGTCCTAAGGGAAGCCACATGGCATTTTACGATGACCAAAAGACCTACTTCGAAGGATTGATCACTTTTTTGAAGCATTAAAAGGCGATCAATTGGTCAATCTGCTTTTCAAGGAACTGCTGGTAAACAGGAAAGGTAATTTTTTCACCATCAAAATGTTGGTAAAACTGGCCGAACTTGAGTCGAAGTCCAAGGACATCCGCACCCATGTAAGACAGGATATCACTTAGGTGACTCAAACCCACAGCATTTCCCAATACCCCGGCAGAAAGACCCACCAATGCCGCTTTCTTCCCATGGAAGGTATCGGGATAGCGAAGGCCATCCAAGAAGGTCTTGAGCGCACCGGGAAAAGAATGGTTGTACTCGGGGACAAAAAAAACAAATTTGTCGCCCGCGTCAATCTTCTCTTGATACACTTGAAATGCAGGATTTTTACCTGAATTTTGGTAGAGCGCCGAGAAAGCAAAGTCGTGCGGGAGGTCTGTCAAGGCCAGAATTTCCGATGAAACACCTCGGGATTCCAACATGTGTTGATAGTACCGAGCCAGTTTGTGAGTGGATGAATTGGGACGATTGGTCCCGACGATTAAATGCATTGTACCGTTGGATAAGCTGCTTGATCAATAAACAAAATACAGTATTTTCGGTTCAAAATTTCCTCATTCCCTATGTCTACCTTGATCCAAGCACTTGAAGCCAAGGCCAATCCTCAAAAAGCGTTACTCGCACAACGGTTTTTTAAAACAGGCCCCGGCCAATATGGCGCTCATGATGTATTCTGGGGAATTACGAACCCAGAAGTTCGTGAAATAGCGCGTCATTTTCGGCATTTATCCTCCCCTGAGCTTGCGACGTACCTTCAGCACCCAGTGCATGAGGTGCGATTAGCTGTTTTACTCATTGCCGTTTATAAAGCCAAAAAAGAACCGGAAGCTATGTTTCAACTGTACGTCAATCATTTGGACTTGATCAACAATTGGGACTTAGTGGATGTATCTGTAGCCTCCTTGGTAGGCGCTTATTTGTGGGATAAAGACCGGTCCATTTTAGACGAATGGGCTTGCACTGACCACCTTTGGACTCAACGGAGCGCCTTAGTCGCGACCTTGTATTTTATCCGGAAAGACGATTACCGCGATCTTTTTCGATTGGGAGACCTATTGCTCCATCATCCGCATGACCTGATCCACAAAGCGCTAGGGTGGATGTTGCGTGAAGCATGGAAACGAAAAGGAGGTCGAGCTGTGGAAGCTTTTATACGTCAACATTATGCCAATTTGCCCCGAACCGCCTTGCGCTATGCCATCGAAAAAATGCCGGAGGACCAAAGGCAACAGTATTTGAAAGGTCAATTTTCGTGAATCCCAAGGGAATTGTGTATTTTTGAACGACTTAACCTCTTCATACTTCATCCGACTAATCATAACCAAATTAAATCTTTTTTAAATCCAAATTTGATTCTATTTATGAGCCAATCGCTTATTAAGCCAGGGGTGGTGACTGGGGAAGCCCTCAACCAGTTGTTGCGACATGCCAATGAAAACAACTACGCTCTTCCGGCTGTCAACGTGGTAGGAACGAACTCAATCAATGCCGTATTAGAAACTGCCAAGGCCGTGAACTCGCCTGTTATCATTCAGTTTTCCAATGGAGGTGGTATTTTCTATGCTGGAAAAAGCCTGTCCAATGAAGGGCAGAAAGCAGCCATAGCGGGTTCTATTGCAGGTGCTATGCACGTGCATCAACTAGCCGAAGCCTATGGGGTGCCTGTTGTTTTGCATACCGATCACTGTGCTAAAAAGTTATTGCCTTGGATTGATGGGCTATTGGATGCGGGTGAGAAGTTCTTTGCTCAGCATGGTAAACCGTTGTTCTCATCGCACATGTTGGATCTTTCAGAAGAACCGATCGAGGAAAACATCGAGATTTCGGCGAAATATTTAGAAAGAATGGCCAAGATGGGCATGACTATCGAAATTGAACTTGGCGTAACGGGAGGGGAAGAAGATGGTGTTGATAACTCCGATGTTGATTCGTCAAAGCTATACACACAACCAGCTGAGGTTGCGTATGCCTACGAGGAGCTTTCAAAGATTTCGGCTAATTTTACAGTAGCCGCTGCTTTTGGAAACGTTCATGGGGTTTACAAACCTGGTAATGTCTCTCTGCAACCCATTATCTTGAAAAACTCACAAGATTACATTCAAGAGAAATTTGGAACGGGTGAACTTCCAGTTAACTTCGTTTTCCATGGTGGTTCAGGATCGAGCCGCGAAGAAATTCGGGAAGCCATTGAATACGGTGCGGTTAAAATGAACATTGACACCGATATGCAGTGGTCTACTTGGGAAGGTGTTTTAAAATACTACCAGAAAAATGAGGCTTACCTTCAAGGACAATTAGGAAATCCAGAAGGTGCAGATTCACCAAATAAAAAATACTATGATCCTCGGGTTTGGTTACGGAAGGGCGAGGAATCCATGGTTGAAAGGTTAAAAGTAGCTTTCGAAGATCTCAACTGCATCAATCGCAACGAAGGGTTATTTTAATTGTTTACCGCTTGACACCTAAAGCCACCTTACCAGGTGGCTTTACTTTTTTATCTTTTAAAGCTGTAAAGAAATGGTGCCTTGTGTGCACCACCATTAAATTGTTTCTCATGACGTTCCAGCCATGGATTGCCCAACATCCGCCGCTGAAAACTGGTTCTTCGCATAGGAGTACCTAAGATCGACTCATACACTTTTTGAAGTTGTTTCATGGTGAAACGTTCGGGTAAAAGATCTGCTTGGGGAAGTTTCTCATCCACATTTCGACGAAGGGTATCCAAGGCTTTGGAAACCATGTGAGCGTGGTCCAACATCAGCGGTGGAAGTTCATCAATGGAGTACCATTGGCAGCTATCCGACAGAGCATCTGGACGTGGCACCACGTGATCGTAATGGATGAGTGCATAATATCCTACTGAAACAAATCGATCCAAAAGCCAATGATCCTCCCGAAATCCCGGCATGTTGCTCTCCAATATCCGGCGCATTACCTCCGGAACATAACGTTCCAAGCTACCGAAGGTATGAAATTGCTCTAAATAGATATCCGACAATCCGGTTCGTTCGGCCAAACCGCGACGAACCGCAGAATCTAGGCTCTCATTCAAACGAACAAAGCCACCGGGTAACGCAAAAAGACGGGTATTGTGGTATTCCATGATGAGTATTTTCAAACGCTCACCATCAAAACCAAAAACGACACTGTCGTACGCAATATGAGGTAAAAAACCCGCTTCGATCGCGGTTGAATTCGGCGAAAGTGTTGATGCCATACTCAAAATTAGAAAATTCAGGGAAGGTCTCCTAACAAACGTCTGGCAAAAAGCTCGGGGGATGCCTCTTGTGCTATCCGTTCAAGTGAATCCGGATTGAAAGGAATTCCGCGCCTGACGATTTCCCGCAAGGATTGTGCCACGGCCTCGGGATCTTCACTCGCAACCACCGTGCCCAGCGCATAGTCACGAACTAAATGGCCCAGATAGCCAAAATCCGATGCCCATAAAGGCTTCCCTGACAATCCTGCACGGACAACCACCGAGGCCATCCCAACATGACGTTGGTACAAAGCCAAGATGTAATCACTGAGGTCAAACAAAACATCGATTTCCTTGGCAGCCAACGACCTAAAGTCGGTCCGAACATCCGCCACTTGTTGAGCTAGAGGTAACCAATGGTCTATTTCAGGCTTTAGGTGAGGAGCCAGTTTTCCAGCCAATAAAAACATAGAACCCTGTAATTCCTCTTTGGAAAGACGAGTGATGGCTTCCAGCAATATCGTTACCCCTTTGCGTTCATCCAAGTGGCCAAAAAGAAGAAATACTTTTTTTCCTGCCGGCCAACGATAGAATGCTCGAGCGCTCACTTTTTTTTCTTCCGATTGGGGTATGTACCGTACCGGATCTCTAATTACTTTAAAATGTGGATAACTGGAAAAGTCTGGAGCCTGAACAGCGGTAGCGTCCAAGGTCCAAATGGTTTGAACAAAGGAGCGTTTCAGTAAAAGGGCTAATAAGGTTTTTTTTCCCCATTGACCTACCTTAGCTTTCCAACCCGTGACGGGATAATGAAAATTGGGCCGAAACAAAATGCCGGAAACCTGAAATTTAGGGCGAAAAGCACAGGAAACACCGAGCTGTGGAATATCCAAATACATCAATAAGACATGATCGACCTTCCATAAGTTGGCCATGGCTTTTACACGTTTCCACATCGAAAATGAGCGAAAAACCATGTTTTGATTCATCCAGATCGTTCGGTCTGGCTCAGGGAAATAATGAATTTGAACGGTGGAAGGCAGAGCATTGCCAAATTCCTGACGCCAGATTGGATCAAATGTTGCCTCCACCCAGAGGATCATTTCTCCCTCAAAAGACCCAGAATAAGCCCATCGCAATAGATGAAGAAGATAATCCGCATGATGCCCCTCGATCATCGGATCTACCACAAGTACACGTTTCATGCCGCAAGAATACGAAATTCCGCTTAGATCCCCATCAAAAGAACTTATCCACACCTATTTTGTGGACAAAAGTGTGGATAAGTTAAGGTGCCTGGTGGACATCGATGGTTTGCAGTCCTTTGATATGTCGTCTTCCCGTTTGTATATCTTTGGGAGTCAATACCAAAATACGCTCTGGCATTTGGTTCCAGGGGAGTCCATCCCGTTCGGTGATGAAATACACATCTGCCCCATTGGGTGAATTAAATAGCTCATTCCACGAGTACACCACTTGGTAGCCATCTGAGGCTTTGAACACAAAATAAACAGTACTCCACAATTTCGGATTCGGTTCACTCAAGACGACGTCCTTCAGGACATCGATCACCCGGACACCCTTTAACTGCCGGGCGGTTCCTCTCGGCTCGCCCATGTGGTTGGTGATGACCACATCTCCGATGTCTATTTGGGAGTACATCTTGAACGAGTCGCCTGATATACTTATGCTTTTTTGAATTTTTCCTCGAATGTCTACCCTTTCAGTTGGTTTGACCAAATTCTGGGCCATAGAAACACCATTCCAAAAACCAAGAAAAATTACCCAAATCCCTAGCCTACTTCTCATTTGTACTCTTTTTTGTTCGTTGCTTCCCAAATTTGTTGCGCCAACTTCACCCGCTCGGTATTAGGTACTGACCGGTTCGCTAACAAAACCATTCCCCAGGATGCCTCTGGGATCCAAACCACATAGGCGGAAAAACCGCCGGTCGAACCTGTCTTTTGGTACATTCGCCCTGTTGTCGTAGCCTTCACTTCTTTGGTCATCGGTACCAAGGCCAAGGTGTTTGTCACGGTACTTTCCCATCGTTCCAAACTCAACGGCCAAGGCAATGCCTCCCAAATTAAGCCCTGATCAAATAATGGATGCTTAAAGTAGGTAGTCCGCTGGGCCAACAAGGCTTGGTGATAGGATGTCTGTTTTTGAACTAGCTCGGGCTTTAAAAGCCGTTTGACGAAAAGCATCATATCCTGTCCGCTTGACTTGACCCCATAGGCCTCCTCCCACAGAAAATCGGGTTGAACTCGGCGCTTTTGCCCATCAGATCCCATGCCAACGGCGTATCGGGCGGTCTGCTTTTCCGGAATGTCAATATGAGTTTGTGTAAATCCCCATCGGTCAAAATTGGATGAGTCCATCCATTCCTGGTACGACTGTTCGGTTTTTTGCCCCAACAACCACGCGGCCAGTCCAATGCTCGGATTGGCATACGATCGCGCTCCGGGTTGTTCGGGAGTCCAGTTTTGTAGGTATCGAATCCATTGCGCTTCATTTTTAATGTCGTCAGGTACTTGCAATGGCATACCGCCTGTCCGGTGCGTCACAAGATCCAACAGGGTTAATTTCCCAACCGGGGTATTCCGAAAACGACCATCCATTTCCGCTACGGTAGTTTCCCAACTGAAGTCACCTTTCGCCATCGCCTCAGCCAAAGCCAATGTAGTAAACGTCTTACTAACGGACCCTAACTCAAACAACGTATTTTTACTCACTTGAGTTGAATCAGGATCACCTTGATGGCCTACAGACCACATCCATGATTTTGATCCGGTATGAACTCCCACAAAAAGACCAGGAATTTCATGCGTTTTGCGAAAATCTAAGAGAAGATCGATGGGTTGTTGAGCCGAAACCACCGAACTAAACCCCATCAAAATGAGTAAAGTAGATCGAAGAATAGACATGGTAAAGTATTTTTACCGAATATACGAATTCTTAAAAATTAAATTGTGCTTGAAGCCGAAGTGTTTGACCTTTTTGTCTATTATCTGGTCGCCTAAAATCTTCATACGTTCGGTCGGAGATCATGTACAAGGCCACCAATTCGAAGTACGAGCGCACTTGAAACTCTACCCCGATCTCAAGATCCCGAACGCGATACGACCGGGCATCTACTTCAAACTTCTTTCCTCCATCGTAAGCTTGATATTTCACGAAGGGAATGATTTCGCCACTCGGGTGTTTCAACCGATACATAATTTGGGCATATCCCCCTTGTAAGGGCTGTTGAGTGGTGGTCATTTTTTCAGGGTCAAACTGAGGACCTGACCCGACATTGTATTCGGCTTGAAAACCCAAAGGTTGGGGATACACCACCAATGTCCCGGCCATTCGCTCATCGACAAAAGTGCGCTGAGTTAGGTCGTGCCCCGCACTGACACCAATCGTGTAGTTTCCTTGATAAGCCTGCCAAGAGGCCTCAATGATTTGGCCATTTTCCAGTTGGAGCGGATAAGTTACCCGAGCAACTTTATGTAGATCGTTATTTTGTTCAGCCTGATTTGCGGTTTGGCCATTGTATAAACCAAATCCAAATACCCCGTAATCACCACTGCCTTTCAAACCACTAGAAACCAAATAAGCGAAACGGTCGCGAATGTGTTTGGGGGCCCAATAAAACACGACTCCCAAGTCACGTTCATTGGCCACTGCGCTATTCAGAGCATCGTTTCTGTCCAAAGCCAGTCGATTCTGAGAGGATTGCATGTTCTCAAATCCAAAAGGAACCTTACTTTGGCCAAAACGAAATCTAAACTCCTTTTTTTCATCCAAGGCTAAATCGAAATACGCGTCTCGAATTTGAAGGGAATGTTGAAAGGTAGAAGAAGGGTTGGAGGCAAAGTCGGGCTGGATGTAGATGTAAAGCCGGTCCGAAACATGTCCAGAAAGGGTAATTCGGCCCCTACGAAGGAAGAAACCTCCATTATTTCCCAACGACCGATCGCATTGGTCACAGGTCAGATCCGGATTGGTTTCAAAGAGTCGATTATACCGAATCTGGGCATACCCCTTGATACTCAACTTTTCAGCCCAGGCCGACTTCTGTTGCCCATACACGGTTAAGCAACTCCCACTCCAAAGGAGGAGAATCCATACGTTCAGCTTCATTTTATATTGGTGTTATGTCAGCTCCTTTTGTTGATAATCAAGCAGTTGGAGTGTCCCATTTAAGGTGGTGCAAAAGTCCAACTTTTTACCAAAATTCAATGTAAAGCCAATGTTATGCTTTTGTTAACTTTTGGATCCACCCATGCCTTCGTATAATTCTTGTATCTTTAACCGTTTACTTCATAAAGTCTTTTGCATGAACTATCTCATTTTCCTCGGGTCTTGGCTACTTACCATCAGTATGTTGGCCCAAAAGCCTGTAGCACTTCAGACAGAATATGGAACAAATCCGCTCGGACTGTCCGAAAAAAAACCTCGACTGTCTTGGCAAATCGTCGCGTCCCAGCGTGACGTCACACAATCTGCCTACCAAATCTTGGTAGCTGACAACCCTAAGCTGTTGGAACAAAATAATGGGAATGTTTGGGACTCTAAAAAAGTGACCTCTAACCAATCCCGATTTATCGCATATGGTGGGAAACCGCTAGAGTCTAGAAAAAAATATTACTGGAAAGTCCGAGTTTGGGATAAATTAGGCAAACCCACCAGTTACAGTGAGGTCGGAACGTGGGAAATGGGACTGCTGGAACCTTCCGATTGGTCGGCCCAATGGATTGGTATGAACGGTACTGAAGGCACACCACCCGCGGCGGTGGAACTAGAAAAAACATTTACCTTATCCAAACGCCCTACCAAAATTAGAATCTACGCTACCGGTCTAGGGGCGTATCATCTTCAGTTGAATGGAAAAAGAGTAGGTCAAGACTTCCTCTCCCCTGGATGGACCCACTACCCAAAAACACTTCACTACCAAGTATATGAAATTCCAACCGACGAATGTAGCATTGGAACCAACTTCATCCTCGCTACGGTAGGCAATGGGTGGTGGAGTAGCGGACTGGGCTGGCAGGGCGGTCAAGTTCGTTACAGCCAAGGACCTAACCGACTGTTTTTTCAGATGGAACTAGAGTATTACGATGGAAGCCGCCAAACCATTGCCTCCAATACCTCGTGGAAAGTTCGAAAATCCCCCATCACCCAAAATGCCTTATACCAAGGCGAAACCTACGATGCACGCCTCGAATATGCGCAAAATTGGCAAAATGCAGATCTGTTGCCCGATGAACCCATAACCACCCAGTTGGTGGGCGAATCTGAAACCTATTACCCACACCGAGCCCGGCTCATCACGTCTCCGGCACCTCCGGTTCGATTTCAGGAAATCAGGAAACCAATTGCGATTCGGGAAGTAAAAAAAGGGAAATACCTATTCGATTTCGGCCAAAATCTAGTGGGTATCCCCAAATTGCAGGTATCGGGAAAAACCGGGAAAGTCATTACCCTTAAGTTTGCCGAACTACTAGCAGAAGAAGCCAGCGGGACAAAAATCAGTCAACTACTTGGCGACAAAACCTTGCTGGATCCCCGAAACCTCCGAAGCATTCGCCCTACCGATGTGTATATCTGCAAGGGATATGGTATTGAAAAATGGGAGCCTAAATTTACCTATCATGGATTTCAATATGTTGAAGTGGATGGCTTAACCGAAAAACCAACAGAAGAAACCCTGATGGCTCAGGTAATTCACTCGGAGGCACCCGTGGCCGGTACTTTTGAATCGAGTAACCCGATGTTTCAAAAGTTAGTCCAAAACATCGACTGGAGCCTTCGAGGCAATATGTTTAGTGTCCCTACCGACTGTCCTCAACGAGACGAGCGACTCGGCTGGATGGGGGATGTCCAGATCATTTTTCCCACCATGGCGTTTTTCCGACAATCTAATGCCTTTTTCGCCAAATGGATGCAAGATATTTGGGATTCTCAACATGAAAGCGGCTATGTGTACGATGTGAATCCCAAGATAGTGGTTGGCGGACCGGCCAAGCCTGGTTGGGGAGATGCGGCAATCATCGTGCCTTGGCAATTGTACCAATATTATGGTGATAAACGAATCCTGGAGGAATCCTATCCCCAAATGGTCAAGTGGGTCAATTACCTCAACACCCACCCAACTACCCAACAAAATGGAATCTATCATTTTGAAACAGGCTCCGGAGATAAAATTTGGTATGGCTATGGAGATTGGGTGCCTGTGGAAAACTCTCCCGCAAAACCAATGGGTGGCTTGTATCAATTCTATTCAAATATCCTCTTGGCCAAAATAGCCCGTGTTCTTCAGAAAAATCAAGAGGCAGAGAGTTTTGACAAAATGGCGCAATCGGTAGCAAAAGTCTATCAAAAACTATACTGGGACACCGAAAAACAGACTTACCTAGGTGGAACACAAGCCGCCCATGTTTTACCCCTTCAAGTGGGTATCACCCCACTAAACAATCAACAACGCGTTGTGGATAACTTGGTGGAAAACATCAAATCGAAAGGTAATCACCTCACCACCGGATTTTTAGCTACTCCTGCTTTACTCCCTTGGTTAACCAAGACTGGAAATCTGGACTTGGCCTATACCGTGGCCAATCAAAAATCCTATCCCAGTTGGGGATACATGATCGAAAAAGGAGCCACGACCTTATGGGAGCTTTGGAATTCGGATACAGAAAAGCCAGAAGGCATGAATTCACGAAATCATTTTGCCTATGGCGCGATCGGTGAATGGTTTTATCAATACTTGGGCGGAATTCTACCCCTGGAACAAAGCCCTGGATTTCAACAATTCAAGCTGCACCCTTATTTCCCTACCGACCTATCTTTCGTTAAAACTACCTACGACAGCCCCTACGGAAAAATAAGGTCAAACTGGGAAAAGAAAGGAAATGAATGGATCTTGGAGATGGAGGTTCCTCCTAATACACAAGCACTGATCCAATTACCCTCTGGCAAAGTAGTTAAAGAAGGTTCTATCCTCATTTTTCAAAAAAATACAGTCGCGAAAACCATCCCCAAAGGGATCAAAGGATTCAAAAAAAATAACCACGGTTTTGAGGCAACCCTGGGTTCAGGAACCTATACTTGGTCAATCCAAATGTAAGGTACATTCCCCTCTTCCTCTCGGTGGTACGTCTACCACCGAGAGTCCAAAGGTCGTTTGTCATGGCTACAAGTGACTTCTCTATTGTGCTGTGAAGTACATGACAAAGAAAAGTAAAATAATAGCCATATTGGGTAAAATACCCAATTATAAACGATTAAAGTGAAAATAGGAACTATTTAATCAACCAAATAGTACTTGCGCGACAACAAGGGTAAATATAACATTGAACATTTGGGCGATCAAAAAGGCCCATAATGGTTTTTTTGCCTCCGCATTGAAAAGATCTGAGAACTTGGTTTCAAGACCGATACTCGTAAAAGCAAGTGCAAACCAAAGTCCTTGGAGGGACTTGATTCCACCTTTCACGGAGTCAATGGCATCCGCCGAAATCACAAAAGAAAATAACAAGGATGCCCCCACAAAACCAATAACAAACTTGGGGAAGCGCTCCCATATAACACCCAATGTGGGCTTTGACTCTCTCGCTACCTCTGTTTGGTTGTTGGTGTAGGTCCAATACACCGATATGGCAAATGCGGCAAGGCCTAAGAGTACATTTTGAGAAAACTTCACAATCGTACTGATTTTCAAGGCCTCTTCCCCCACCAAAGACCCAGATGCTATGACCGCGCCTGTGGTATCGATGGTTCCTCCCAACCAAGCACCCGTCACAGCTTCCGATAACCCCATGGCTTGCGCCAGAAACGGCATAAACAAAATCATGGGAATAGCGGTAATCAGGACGATGGAAATAACATAAGAAAGCTTTTTCGAATCTCCTTTAATGGCACCCGCCGTTGCAATGGCCGCCGACACCCCGCAGATCGAAACAGCGCTGGAAATGATGATCGACATCTCTTCATCTATTCCCAATTTTTTACAAAGCCAAAACGCAAAGTACCAAACAGCCACCACGACCAGCAAAGCTTGCACCAAACCCAACGAGCCGGCCTTGAGGATATCCCCAAAAATAACCCCTGTGCCCAAAAGCACCAATCCAATTTTTACATACAGCTCTGTCGATAAAGCCGCCTTTAGCCACTCGGGTACCGTGAGGGTATTGCTAATCAGTAATCCTAAGCATAAACTAAAAATCACTGCTTCTAAATTCCAATTTTTTAAAAAAGCATTTCCAGCAAGTACCAGAGCCACAACCGTTAAGACAAAAACCAGCGGAAATCCTCTCAAAGTTGCGCTCCATCCTTTTCCCAAAGCCCCTGCCGCCAAAACAGCCACAGCATATACGACTAAAAATAGGGAACCTACTTTCCCAAGATTTTCGATGGAAAAAACCTTGGTCCAAAGGTCTTCCGAATTTTCCCAACCGAAAGTTGGATTGGGTATCGAAAAACCTGACAGAGCCAGGACAATTAACAAAAAACCAAAGATTACAACCGTCCAGTCCTCCGATAATGAAAAAGTAGATTTTGATGATGTCATAGTCGATTCGGGTTAAAAAAAGCCAATTGAATAGGCCTAAAAGTAGATAGAATTCATAAAAAAAGGAAGGATACTCCTCGAACTTCGCGACGAATACCCTTCCTTTTGCTTATTTTCCTAGGCTTTTACATCAATTGACGGATGTCATCAATCAACTTATCGGCTAAATTCTCGGCGGTGGTGGCCATTTCCGACTCCGCGTAAATTCGGATAATAGGCTCTGTATTTGATCCTCGTAAATGAACCCATTCCTTGTCAAACAAGATTTTGACTCCATCAAGGGTGATAACCGGGTATTTTCCAGCGTATTTTGTCTCGATTGCACTTAAAATACCTTTTAAGTCTACATCACCGGTTAATTCAATTTTCTTTTTAGCCATGTGGTAGGTAGGGTATTGCTTACGTAAGAACCCAATGGATTTGCCAAATTTAGCCAAATGAGTGAGGAATAGAGCAATTCCTACCAGAGCATCACGGCCATAATGAAGTTCAGGATAAATAATTCCTCCATTGCCCTCTCCTCCGATAAGCGCACCTGTCTCCTTCATTTTGATGACAACATTCACCTCACCTACGGCTGCAGCTTCGTACGAACCTCCGTGTTTTTCAGTCACATCCTTCAATGCCATAGAGGACGACAAATTGGACACTGTGCGTTGTCCTTTTTCTGGGGTTTGGCCCAAAATATAGTCGGCGACGGCCACCAAGGTATATTCCTCTCCAAATGGTTCGCCATTTTCACAAATTAAAGCCAGACGATCGACGTCAGGATCGACAACGATCCCTAGATCAAACCCTCCTTTTTCCACTTCATGACAAATTTCACCTATATGCTCTGGAAGTGGCTCTGGATTGTGTGCAAAATGGCCATTAGGTTCCCCATTCAATACTTTTACTTCCTTCACGCCCAAGGCTTTAAGCAGGGCGGGTACCGCAATAGCACCGGAGGAATTGACAGGATCGACCACAATTCGGAATTCAGCCGCTGTTATGGCGTTCACGTCCACCAAAGGAAGATCCACAATATGTTGAATGTGTTGATCCAGATAGGTTTCGTCCACCGAGATATGTCCAAGCTGCTTGACTTCGGAAAAGTGAAAATCCTCTTTTTCGGCTAACTCCAATAAAGTGGCCCCCTCGGCCGCCCCAATAAACTCTCCTTTGGCATTCAACAGTTTCAGGGCATTCCAAGCAATGGGATTGTGGCTGGCTGTTAAAATAATTCCCCCTAATGCTTTTTTATCTACTACCGCCATCTCGACAGTCGGAGTGGTAGATAATCCGAGGTCAATGACATCAATGCCCAAGCCAATCAAGGTGGCAACTACTAAATCACGAACCATTGGTCCCGAAATACGGGCATCCCGACCAATGACGAGCGACCATGGCCCTTCCGGTTGCTGCGTTTTTATCCAAGTACCGTACGCTGCAGCGAACTTGACCACATCCAACGGGGTCAAATTTGTGGAGGGCGCCCCTCCAATGGTACCACGAATTCCTGAAATCGACTTAATTAATGCCACTGGACTTTTCTAATTTAATAAATGCTATAATTTCTACAAATTTACTGGAGTTTCCGAAGAAATCCTTCACGATTGTGACATCAAAATGGTGGTTGTCAACTTCGACTCCACCGTTTCTGTCGACCGAAAACTTCCCGTTACAGGCGATATATGCTCTGGCTGGGCCGAGGCTGCCAACATCACATACGAATGATCGACTGCCTTTCCCTCTGTGGGATCAAACGCGCGCCAACCACCGCCAGGTAAGTACACTTCCACCCAAGCATGCAGCTCATAGGCCTGGCGTGGGCTACCAAAACAATAACCCGAGACAAACCGAGCCGCAATCCCCAATGCCTGACAAATGGCAATCATTAACACGGCAAAATCACGGCAGGTTCCTTTTTTTTGTAATAAGGTATGTTCCGGAAGATGCGCGGGCCCTTCCACTCGCTTTTCATATGTAAACCCTTGATGAATGAACTGCACGACTTCCAGAAGGAAGTCAGCGGTCACCCAATTGACTCGCGAAGCCAACTCACGAGCTACATGATGCAAGGTGGTCGTGACAGGTTGAGACTGCAAATAAATACCCAATAAAACTTTTTCCTTGTCCGGATAGCTGAAGGGCAATTCTTTGGCCTCAAACGGATAATACACGAAGTCGAATGGATTGACTTCTCCTGATTCGATGTGAAAATCGGCTTGAATACGGCAAGACTGGCAGGACTCTGACCAAAAGATGACCTGTTGGCCATTGCCCTCTGCATCGAGGTTCCGGACAATCAGACTAGGCTTAGGCTCAATCTCCAAATGAAAAGCATGCACCTCTTGATGAAGTAATGCACGAGGAGTTAAGTAAACTTGGTGTGGGGACAATGACACCGGCTTGTTGTACAGGTACTCCAGGCGGTGCGAAATGTGATACTGCATGCGTTCATTTTATTTTCTCAGCATAGGCTCAATCCAATCGTTCGGCAATTTCTTGACGGACTCATTCAAAAGAGCATTCCACTGAAAGGAGATATGTTCTAGGTCGTATTTTTCAAATACATGTTCTTTGATCGAAAAAGTATCCTTTTCATATAAAAGAACATCAATCGGAAAATCGACATCATTGGCCGAAACCCGGGTCGAGTCAAAAGCCAAAAAGCCTAACTTCATCACTTCCTCGATGGGGGTTGAAAACTTGATGTTTCGGTATAAAATGGGCTTTCCATACCCCGAATTCCCTATGATTATAAAGGGTGATCCTTCGGTCACTTCAATCCAATTTCCTTCGGGATACAACAAGAAAAGCTTGTGTTCTCCGTCGTTCTCAAGTTGCCCGCCGACAATGGCCGATAAGTCAAAATGAAGTCCAGCCGCTACCAACGACTCCCGGTCTTCTCGTGACACTCGCCGTACTTGCTCCCCAAATGCGTTAACCGCTTTGTAAAGCTTATCGAAGTGACCATCTTCATGGTCAAGGACTTCTTGGAAATACGTGATCGCTTTATCTCGCACCGACCGCAGACCGGCCGTCATGATAAATAGTGAATGTTTTCGAATTTGATGAACAAACACCTTCCGTTTGCTCGACACCTCATTTCCGGAGGTAATCCGGCGATCAGCAATGGCCACCAATCCTTTTTCTACTTTAACTCCCAAACAAAATGTCATACAGCACTATTGATTTTACTCCACAGGTTTCCAGGCAAAATACTGCCCAAATACTTCCTGGTCTATTTGATTATTCAACCGTTGAAAACGGTCTAAAAAAGGATGCAGTCCTTCTGTAAAAATTTCATCTATCGTCACGTACTCGATCTCATGGCGAAGTTTTCCTAAGGCACGCTCGGCTTCATTGGAATAGCCATCCTCGAGCCGTTGCCCCGAAATCGCATAGAGGGCTCGCTCAGCTTCCCGTAAGCAATACAGGATCGATCGAGGAAACGACTTATCGGTCACCAAGAAGGCCACTAAGTTTTCAGGATTCACCGATTTGTACTGCTGCCGGTACATATTGTAAGCAGAAACCGACTTAAGTACTGACGACCAAATCAATAACTCTTGGGGTTGGGGCTGCGTCATGGCGCCACGCCGCGCAGTAAAGTACTTGATATCCAAAAATCGGGAGGTCTTATCTCCTCGTTCTAAATACCGACCTAAATGCCCAAAGTAATACCCTTCTTGCCGGGAAAGCGTGGAGTCGACCATGCCCCAAAATAATTGGACTCCTTTTTTGACTTGCTCAAAAAACAAGTCCGGAGATTCCCACAAATGCCCCTGTTGCGAGGCCTCTTTTATCTGCAAGTAGAATCCATTGAGATGCTCCCACAATTCCTTGGGTAGCGCCTCCCGGATGGTCCGTGCATTTTCTCGCGCAGCCGACAAACAGGAAAAAATAGCATTAGGATTACTTGTGTCAAAAGTTAAAAAATGAATGACTGATTCACGCTCCGGGATTTCATAATAGTGAAGATACAAGGCCTCATCTGCAGTGGCCGCCAGCAAGGCACGCCAGTCCTCTGAAAATAAGCCAGGCGCCTCTAAGGATAACTGAATGTTGACGCTGATAAATCGCGCATAATTTTCTACTCGTTCCATATACCGGTTGACCCAGTAAATGGAATCGGCTACTCGGCTCAGCATACGTTTTGTAATCTTTGGTTGGTAAACAAATGTAATTGTTTGACCTGAATTTCCCAGTACATTGATCACTAATTAAAACTACTCACAGCATATTTATCGGTATTGCAATACGTAGAGCTATACAAATAGAATCCTAGCCGGGAGGTTGAGTACCGTCGAATAATATGCAAAACCGGTGACTTTACCTTGATTCCCAGTGCTTGAGCTACTTTTTTATCAGCAGACACCGCCTTGACTTCCTGTACCATATCTTGTACATCAATCTTATACCGCATAAATAAGGTCCGAAAAACCGACCCATCGATCAGGGGCAGACAAGTGAAATCGTCTAATCCTTGGATAGGCAAATACGTTGTCTCCAACATGACAGGATCTTGCTCCACACTCCGCAGGCGCTCCAGAACAAAAAAATCCAATTCCTCTGAAGGGTCCATCAAATGAGCAAAAACGGGATGTGTTAGTTTTTCTGGTTCTGGTCCGTGTAAGACTGTGGTTTGCCCGTGTCGTTCACTAGCACTCACGACCTCCGTCCAACCTTTTAAAGACAAGAGTCCCAGCGATTTCCGAATGGCCGAGACCGTACTTCCCTTACCATGACGGCGGGTAATGTACCCCTCCTGCACCAGTTCCTTCAACGCTTGTCGGACCGTCATGCGGGTAGCTTTGAACATGTCACAAAGCTCATGTTCTGAGGGTAACATACTACCCTCTGCGTACTCTCCAGACGTAATTTTTTCTTTTAGAATACCTTGGATTTTTCGGTACAAAGGCACCTTCTCCTCCGCTGTAGTTTGTCGTTTCATGTGGGTCTTTCCTTACGTTTCTATGGTATATTTTCGTCGTTCAACTGCAAAAATACGGAATTGTCAGCCCAGAAAAACAAAAAAGACATTCAGGATGCCCAAATGCCTTTTTACGACGAAAATACTTTAACCTATGATGAATCACCCCCACATACGGGACGTGAACTCTTTTCTATTAATATAAATTATAAATAGAGACGAAACCTTGTATATACAACTACGGTATATCAATGCAAATTTAGAGGGAAAATCCATTTAAGCAAAATTATTTTTATTAATCTCGCGGAGATTCCCAGTAATTTTTAGGTTACAATCCCTGTCTCTTCAAACAAATGCGCGACCGTGGATGACGCATGCAAGCGGATCCAGTTGGTGTAGGCCTCCGCGACAGGTGAAAGTTTTTTGGTGGATTGCCAAACAAGCTCCCAACGTGAAGACAAAGGGAAGCCCTCGATCGGAATGATTTTCAATAATCCCAATTGCAACTCCATGCGAACCCCAATCAAGGGTAAGACCGAAACCCCTAAACCGGCCATCACAGCTTGTTTAACGGCCTCATTGGAGGTCAACTCCATTTTAGGTCGGATCGGCCATTGACGTGCCTGCATGTATTGCTCCAACACCAACCGCGACCCAGATCCCTTTTCACGGAAAATCAAGGGTAACTCACGCAAATACTCGGAGGGATACCGCTCGGCGTCTATATGCACTTCAGAATTCCCCATGACATACAATTGATTCTCCATCAAGGGGATGCTATGCAGATGCAAATGCTTAGGCACCACCGACATCAAGGCAAAGTCCACCTCATTCCGCTCCAAACTCTCCACCACCAACGATTTATTCGTTACATCCAACTGCAATTCGACACCCGGGTGCATCCGTAAAAACTCGCTGAGCAAATAAGGCATAATGTATTTTCCTGTCGATACCACCGAAATCTTCAATCGACCGGTCAACTGCCCCTTAAAGGCTAAGGTCTTATAGTTAATGGCATCCACTTCATCTAATATCTTCTCCGCCGCGCGAGCTACCTCCATCCCAAAGTCAGTCACATACAACTTCCGGCCGACTACCTCGGTCAATGGTATCTCAAATTGATCTTGGAAATTCTTCAACTGAATCGATACCGCCGGTTGGGTCAAATGCAATTCCTCCGCCGCCTTCGTGATACTCTTCGTCTGGGTGACCTTCCAGAACACCTGCAGTTGGTGCAAGGTATAATTCATAAATTTTACTTATAATTAACATCACAAAGATAAATAAAAATTAATGAAAATTGTCTCACATATTTGCAAAAGAATTTTCAAACACACGTTTATGACAAAAATAACAGTAGCGAAAGGCGACGGTATCGGTCCAGAAATTATGGACGCCACCTTGAAGGTTATCTTGGCGGCCGGAGCCCAAATCGACATTGAGGAAATTGAAGTGGGTGAAAAAGTATACCTCGCTGGAAACACTGCCGGAATTGCCCCAGAAGCCTGGGATATCATCCGGAGAAACAAGGTATTCTTGAAAGCTCCCATCACAACACCTCAAGGTGGTGGCTACAAAAGCTTAAACGTGACAACCCGGAAATTCCTTGGTCTTTACGCCAACATCCGTCCTTGTACCTCGCTTCATCCTTATGTACAAACCAAACATCCTAAAATGGATGTGGTGATTATCCGCGAAAATGAAGAGGACTTGTATGCTGGCATCGAACACCAACAAACCGATGAGGTGGTACAGTGTTTAAAACTCATTAGCCGCCCTGGTTGTGAAAAAATCGTTCGATATGCCTTTGAATACGCCAAACAATATCAACGCAAAAAGGTAACCTGCTTCACCAAAGACAATATCATGAAGCAAACCGATGGCTTGTTCCACCAAGTCTTCGATGAAATTGCGAAAGAATATCCTGAAATTGAAAACGAGCACTGGATCATCGATATCGGGGCCGCCAAATTGGCTGACACACCCGAAGCCTTTGATGTAATCGTTATGCCCAACCTATATGGGGACGTCCTGTCGGATGTGGCAGCCCAAATAGCAGGATCCGTTGGTTTGGCTGGTTCAGCCAATATTGGTGAAACCTGTGCCATGTTTGAAGCCATCCATGGATCTGCCCCCCGCCGGGCCGGTCAAGACATGGCCAACCCTTCCGGTTTGTTGCAAGGTGCCATCCTGATGCTGAATCACATCGGACAATCTGACGTGGCTGAAAAAGTACAAAATGCATGGCTTACCACTATGGAAGAAGGTATCCATACCTACGACATCTACAAGGAGGGTGTCAGTAAACAAAAGGTAGGTACTGCCGCGTTTGCCGATGCTGTCATCGCCAACCTAGGAAAGAAACCATCCTACTTCCAAGCGGTTTCCTACAGTGCCGATGGAGCCCTCAACCTACCTAAATACGTGCGGAAAGCTTCTGCGACCAAAGAATTAGTCGGTGTCGATTTGTTCGTCCACTGGAATGGCTACCAAGCCGATGAATTGGCCGAAAAAGTACAGGCCCTAAATGATCCCCAAGCCTCTCTATCCATGATTACCAACCGTGGAATCAAGGTATGGCCTGAAGGATTTGAGGAAACGTTCTGTACCGACCACTGGCGCTGCCGATTCAAACCAACCGATGGTCATTCGATCACAAAACAGAACATTGTGAGCTTATTGCAAAAAGCAGAGGAACTCGGTATCGATGTGATCAAAACCGAGAATTTATATACATTCGATGGCCGCCAAGGGTACTCCTTAGGACAAGGCCAATGATACGAAAATTTTGAGTGAACCTACATACAGCAGTAGTTTGTTGGAGTCAAGCAGGGGGCATCTTTGATGGGGAAGATTCCCGGTTTTTGGTAACAAAAACTCCCTCCTTTGCTTTTTTTGACAACAAAAGCCTGTCAGAAAATTTCCAACAGGCCCTTTGCTCCTAGCTTTGATTTCTCCGTTACAAAGCCTTTTTCGCTAGATAAAAATCCACCATTTCCAAGTCACTGTCTAACCGCGTTTGCAAATCTGCCACCGTCTTAGGTGCCGGGACAATGACTTTTTCCCCTGGCTGCCAATTCAACGGCAACGATACTTTATGGGCGTCGGACGTCTGCAGAGCCAATAAAACGCGCTTAATTTCGTCCATATTCCGGCCAACCGACATCGGATAATACAAAATCGTCCGAATTCTCCCCGTAGGATCAACAAAAAATACCGCCCGAACAGCCGCCGTTTCACTTTCTCCTGGCTGTAACATCCCCCATTTCTTGGATACCGACATATCGATGTCCGCCACAATTGGAAACTCATACAATATTCCTGTATTCCGGCGAACGTTGTCCACCCAAGCTATGTGGGAATGGATGGAATCTATGCTCAGTCCCATCAATTTACAATTGTTCTTTTGGAAGAATTTCTCCTGCTCTTCTGCAAATCCACACATTTCAGTGGTGCATACCGGGGTGAAATCGGCCGGATGCGAGAAAAAAATCACCCAAGATCCTTGGTTGTACTCCGAAAATGTCAAAAGACCGGTTGTCGTCTTGGCCGTAAAATCCGGGGCCTGATCCCCAATGCGAGGCATATACGTTGTTCCGTCACTCATTCGTATTATTTATTTTGAATGAGACAAAAATAGATCATACGTTAAGAGTATCGCGTGACAAAAGTTACAATCGTATGTTTTTTAAGGTACTTTTTTCCATTCAAAAACCCGCAATGGTTGTTGCTGCGTAGCGACCCACAGCGTATTTCCCAACACCTTTACGTCTCGTACATCCCCTCGAACGCCCAAGGATTCGTGATACCGAAAGCTCCCCTTGCCTGTATTGATAAACACCTGAACTTCGCTGGCATCGATGGTTCCGATCCGAAGCCGGGTTTTGGACTGGTTTCCACCCAACACCAAGTCCATCTTCCCGTCCTGATTAACATCCAAGCTCGCAATCGCATATACGGGAGCAAACTGGGCTTCGTTCGGTAAGTTTTTCACGGTGAAGGTTCCCTTTTCATTGATCAAGAGTACACTCTCTAAGGCTATCACCGACTTTCGTTCGGGCTTGGTATTGGGAAATACCTCCAATATATCCGTCAATGTAGCGACCGAATACAATTCATGGGTTGGATATTTCTTCTTCAACGAAACCAGTTGATCTGACAACTCATCCCGACTGTACGCAGGATAACGTTCTCCCTGAATGTAATAGGATAAAATGGGATCCTGCCGTCCGTTTTGATCAAAATCGGCCACGTGCATTTCCAATGGCTCCTGTAAGGTCGCTTTGAGTTGAGAATTCAGCCCGTAATTTCCGACTACAAAATCGGTATCCCCATCTTGATCCACATCCACGGCATGAATACGCTGCCATAGCCCACCCATAGCGGCCAATTCTGGAAAAACAGGTGTCCACCTTCCCTTCGTATTCTCGAAAAAATGAATCCCCGACCACTCCGTTGTCACGATTAAATCAGACCAACCGTCTTGGTTGAAGTCATTCACCACGGCATCGGTCACGATCCCTAATGAACTTAAGGCGGAATCCTCCACGCGGGTAAATTTACCGCCGTCGTTCCGATACCATCGGCTGCCATGTGCGGTAGGAAATTGGTGAGGAACCACAGATCCTCCCACAAAAACATCCAAATCCCCGTCTCGATCTACATCCAAAACTTTCACGGTGGCGTCTGCACCGGCCATGTCCTGAAAAGCCTCCCAAGCTCGCGTAAAATTTCCTTTTCCATCGTTGAGATATAGCCGCTTTTGCAGCATCAAGTCATTAGGTAAATACTCATATCCTCCACTCGTCACAAGTAAATCCAAATCACCATCTTGATCCACATCAGCCAACTGTGCGTCGGTATCGGTGGCCAACTCATCGGCTTTAAAAGCTTCTTGAGGCGAAAACTGGAATTGTCCGGTCGACTTTTGTAAGAACAAAGCACCTGGTTGTTTCTTTCCTCCACCTACGTAAAAATCCTCCAATCCATTTTGGTCTACATCCCCAACGGCCATTCGAGGGCCTTGATAAGAATACATTTGCAGCATCAAAATTTGACGACTGAAGTCATTCATTGGCAGCGTCTGGTGCGTAAATCCGACACCGGCGATTTCCATAAAATAAGGCTCTTTTTGGGGCACTTGAAACACATTATTTTGCTTAGAATACCTCAGGCGCAACCGCTGATTGACTGGCACGTTGTACTCCTTTTGCACATTTCCATCCGGCCAAACCACAATCAGGCTATCCACCTGGGTGACCTGCCCCAAACCAAAATGTACGGGTTGAACTGCGCTGCTTTGAAAACCATGGGTGGGCGTTGAATGCTGTACTTGCTGCATGGAGTCCGCAAAAACATAACATAATGCCCCCTGAGAGGGAGATCCTCCAAGGTCAACTTGAAGGAAATTGCCTAATTCACGCTCCCGACTTTGATTTTGATAAACACCAGCCGACTCATTCAAGTTATTGGTGACCAAATCCAAGTCACCATCGTTGTCGAGATCCGTATACACGGCTCCATTGGAAATCACGGCCTCCTCAAACCCCCACTTTTTTTGCTGGTTGGAAAAGGTCAAATTCCCTTGATTTTTAAAAATATAATTGGGTACCTGCGTGGAGGGCATTTTATTAATGACATCCAGAACGGGGATGCCTTCTTGTCGGCCCTCATCGGCATAGAACTTCATGAAGTCCATATTGGTGTAATCCCGAAGATATCCGTTGGTAATAAACACGTCTTTCCAGCCATCATTGTCGTAATCGGCCAACAGGACCGACCATGACCAGTCGGTATTGGATAATCCGGCCAACTGCCCGATCTCTTGAAAAGTACCTTTACCGGAATTCAACTGCACCATATTGCGCATAAACGAGGGCTGCATGCCGTGGCTCAGCATGCTCAAATAAGCCTCGTATTTATCTGGCCCAAAGAGTAATTTCTGCCGTTTGTTGTCTTCAGGCAACATGTCGGTGGTCAGGATGTCGGGCAATAAGTCGTTGTTGATGTCCCCGACATCATTTCCCATCGAGAAATAACTGATATGGGTTGTTCTTTCGTGGATTTGATCGGTAAAGGTTCCGTTTTGATTGTTGATATACAGGTAATCTTCCTCGTAATAATCATTCGAAATGTACAGATCTGGCCAACTGTCGGCATTCAGATCGGCCACGTGAATCCCGAGTCCAAATCCGATAGGATTGCCTTTGATACCGGCAGCGGCACTAACATCCACAAATTTCCCGTTGACATTCTGAAGTAACTTATCGCCTGCCAACGAATCTCGCATGAAATGAATGGCCTCGACATCAAACCGGGTAAAGTCCTTCACATTGTGATTCAGTAGGTAAGCGTCCAGATCTCCGTCTCGGTCATAATCAAAAAAGTGATATTGCCTGAAATAGATTGACCGGTTTTAGGATTAAAATTTAAACCGTTACATGATAGAAAGATAGCAAATCGTCAGCAATTTAAGATGAGCATAGCTCAGCGAAGAGTTCGCACCTTCA
>VFQO010000123.1_pt1 | contig 97542 bp, 83 predicted proteins | sample 3512331 | NCBI WGS metagenome assembly VFQO01 (sample SAMN10412371, study PRJNA504923) | tailings metagenome | isolation source: Replicate 3 from Balatoc abandoned mine | place: Philippines: Itogon, Benguet | collected 2017-08-28 | reverse complement strand
CATCCAATAACCTAAAACAAAAAAAACCGCCTCATCTTATTAATGAGACGGCCCCTTTTTTATTACTTCAACTTTGAAATCCAAGTGGCGATCTTAAGTGCCTCGTCTTTCGGCACATTGGGCAATGCCGCCATCGGAGGATAACCCGGCCAATTGCTTGGCTTTGGTTTGTAGATCAATTCGACTATTTGCTCTGGCTTGTATTTTTTGGTCTTCATAATCTCAACATACGAAGGCCCAACCAATTTCTTGTCCACATTGTGGCAAGCTAAACAGGTATTCTTTTGTAAAAGTTTTTGAACGTCCGGTGGAATGGCCGTTTGAGCTTGGGTAGTTCCCGCAGCAGCCAACAGAAGACCAAATGCAATCGCGGCTTTTTTCATTGGAATGATAAAATAAAGGGGTTAAAAGATGAGTGGAGACGAGTACGTTGTCTGCACATGGAATCCAAACAAAAATACATAATTGATCCTATTCCCTGATGTTAAAGCCCTGTTAATTCCAGATTTTTTTTAAGATTTAATCCACCTCATCGCCCCTACCCCAATTTTGCCGTATCTTTGAATAGTAAAACGATTCACATGAAAGCAAACGACATTAATTCCATTTTCAAGCAGGCCATCGAAAGGTACCACCAAACAGACCATGTCGATGCGCCTCGCCCCACCCCTTTTCCTAACCATACCTTAGAATCCCTGCTTTTTCTAAAGAACTGGATCGATACTGTACAATGGCACCTGGAAGATATCATCCGATCACCTGACATCCTTCCTGAGAATTTGGTGCAGATTAAACGTCGAATCGACGCCTCCAACCAGGAAAGAACCGATGTAGTCGAACAAATCGATGAATGGATCTACCAAAAATTCCAGTCGATTCCCGCTCAACCTCAAGCGAAATTAAACTCAGAAACTCCAGCTTGGTTGTTGGATCGTATGTCCATCCTTCAACTAAAAATTTATCATTTTGAGGAACAAACACAACGTCTTGATATCTCGGAACAACACCTCCATTCCGTTCAACATAAGTTAGCCATTTTGCGAGAACAGGAAAACGACCTGGCCTTTGCTTTCGACGACTTGATGGAGGATTTATCCTGTGGAAGGAAAATCATGAAATTGTACAAACAAATGAAGATGTACAATGACCCCAACTTGAATCCGGTCCTATATGGCAAAAAAGAAAGCTAAACGAATCATCGTGACCCGGTTTTCAGCTATGGGGGATGTGGCCCTCTTATTACCGGCTCTACACACGGTGCTTGAAACCGAACCAGACGCGCATATTTGGCTCATGACTCGCCCCGCCTTCGCTCCGTTTTTCCGAGACATTCCTCGATTGTCCATCGTAGAAATGGATCCAAAGACGGCACATCGAGGCATCCTTGGCCTCTGGTCTTTGTTTCAAGAAACAAGGAAAATAAAACCTACCCACTGGATTGATGCACACGATGTTTTAAGGACCCAGTTTTTGCGTCTACTGGCGTGGCTCTGGCGAATCCCGGTTGGAAAAATTGATAAAGGGCGCTCCGAAAAGAAACGGTGGACACGGAGGTCCCATAAAATTCGAATACCCTTACAACCGACTGTCGAAAGGTATTTAGACGCATTTAAACAAGTGGGGATTTCGGTGAATGGCCTAGTCAACCGCTCGAGCTACTTTCAAAAGATCCCCAACTCACCAAAACCTGTCCGGCAACGCCTGGGTATTGCCCCATTTGCACAACACACCGGAAAAAAGTGGACCCAATATCCGGAATTGATTCAATTATTGCTAGATCACACCTCCGTCGAAATTTGGATTTTAGGTGGTGGCCATGAAGAAAGAACTCAAGTTCAATCGTGGGGATTTCCCGAAGACCGAGTCATCAATACCATCGGTCAATATACACTTGAGGATGAAATCGGGTGGATTCATTCCTTGGATCTCGTCTTGGCGAACGATTCATCCAATCTCCATTTAGCCGCGCTGGCCGGTATCCCCACACTGAGTATTTGGGGAGCTACACATCCAGACGTTGGATTTGGACCATGGCCGAAACAGAAAGCCCATATAATTCAAATTTCAGTGGACGAGTTAGCTTGTAGACCCTGTTCCGTCTTTGGGAACAAACCTTGTTTTCGAGGAGATTATGCTTGCCTTCACCAAATTTCGGCTGAATCCGTCCTACATAAAATAAAAGCCCTGCTGAATTGATCTCAACAGGGCTTTTTTTAGTTCGCGTGATCGGAAAGAAATTTAATGCGCATGAGCCTCAATTCCTCCTCCGTGAAATCGTCGTCATAATCCGCAAACTCCTCCAAGGCAACTTTGATATTGTCGGAGTCGGCATGCATGAAATAATCAATGATATCCCGCTGCTTATCCGGATCAATCACTTGATTGATATAATAGTTCAAATTTAACTTCGTACCGGAATAGCAGATATGTTCAATCTCCTCGATCAACTCCTCCAACGTCATGTCCTTGGATTCGGCGATTTCCTCTAAATCCACTTTTCGGTCAATTTGCTGAATGATGAAGATCTTCGTCTTGGATTTATTGACGGTTGATTTTACAACCAAATCTTGTGTTGTCTCGATGTCATTATCCTCCACGTATTTGGAGATCAATTCTAGGAACGGCTTACCAAATTTTTGGACCTTACCCATTCCTACTCCGTTGATTTGAGCCAACTCTTGGGCAGTTGTTGGGTAGGTGGTCGCCATTTCCTCCAAAGAGGGATCCTGAAAAACCACATATGGGGGAACCGCTTTTTCCTTGGCAATTTTTTTCCGGAGCGATTTTAGTAATTCCATCAAAGCTTGATCGAATGCACCCCCTCCCGTCGAAGCCGGGGCAGTTTGCATTTCGTCGTCATTACTTCCCTCTGTATTCTCGTAATTATGATCTTCGGTTAATTCCAGAGGAAAAGGATCCTCCAAATAGGTTTTCGCTTTATCCGTTAGCTTTACGACACCATAATTCTCGATGTCTTTGTCGATATAACCTAAGACCATCAACTGCCGTAGTAACGAAATCCAACGGTCGGCCAAGGTAAGTTTCTGGTCAATATTAAAATCCGTCTTTGCCGGAGCTGTTTTCGCATCCTCCTCCTCGTCTTCATCTTCATCGTCGGCGGTCGACTTCACATTGAAATACTGAAGACCTTTTCCGTACACTTCAAGTTGATCATGCTGGTAACTTTGAATGTATGGATTGGATTTATTGGCAGTCAGGACATCAGCCACGTGATTAATCGAAAAACGCTCTCCCGTCTGTAAAATAGCTTTCAAGGCCCAAGAGGCTTCTTTCTCTACTTTATATTTCTTACCGGGTTTCAAACAGTTGTCGCAGAAACCACAGTCTTTTTCCATGTACTCCCCAAAATAGGATAATAATTGACGCCGACGGCAGATCCCCAGATTGGAGTAGGCTACCATTTCCATCAACAAGGCCTTGGCATTGTCTCGCTCCGCTACGTTTTTATCCTTATTGAACTTTTCCAATTTAAGGATATCATCAAAGCTGTAGAACATAATGCAGTTCCCCTCCAAACCGTCACGTCCGGCACGTCCAGTTTCTTGGTAATACCCTTCAAGTGACTTGGGTGCGTCATAGTGCACCACAAAGCGAACATCCGACTTATCGATTCCCATGCCAAACGCAATGGTGGCGACAATAACGTGGCATTCCTCATTCAAAAACGCATCTTGGTTCTTCATCCGTTGGTCAGGATCAAGACCTGCATGATACGGAAGCGCCTTCACGCCGTTCACGTTGAGTAACTCGGCAATCTCTTCCACCTTCTTGCGGCTTAGGCAATAGATGATGCCTGATTTCCCCCGGTTGGCCAATACATACTTGATTAATTGCTTTTTGGAATTGACTTTCGGGCGGATCTCATAGTACAAGTTCTTACGATTAAATGAACTTTTGAAAACCACAGAGTCATCCATATTCAAGTTCTTTTGAATATCAAGTTGGACTTTGGGTGTGGCGGTTGCTGTTAGGGCAATGATGGGCAATGTTGGGTTGATACTTTCAATGATACTCCGAATCCGTCGGTATTCTGGCCGGAAATCGTGCCCCCATTCCGATATACAATGCGCTTCATCCACAGCCACAAACGAGATTTGGGCCTTTTTTAAAAAGTCTAAATTATCTTCTTTGGTCAGTGATTCGGGAGCAATGTATAACAGCTTGCAACTACCTTGTAGAACATCCGTTTTCACTTTATTCATTTCCGACTTATTGAGCGTCGAATTAAGGAATTGGGCGTTGATCCCAACTGCCGTCATTTGATCCACTTGATTTTTCATCAAAGCAATGAGAGGTGAAATGACAATGGCAGTTCCCTCCTGGACTATGGCTGGCAATTGGTAACAAAGCGATTTACCTGCCCCAGTTGGCATGATCACAAACGTGTTTTTCCCATCCAAAATACTTTGGATGATAATTTCTTGGTTTCCGCGGTAATGATCAAACCCAAATATTTCTTTGAGTTTGTCTTTGGCCATTTGTTGAAGCTCAGGAGTTGGCATAGACAGTCAATTTTGTTAGATGAACTAACAGGGTATAGAGTGCGTGGTGGTTATGTTGTTTGCTAAGATAAACATTTCTTCACAACTGCCCCAAGGAAAAGCTTACGTCTCATTCAGAATTTTTAAACATGAGTCTGGGAAAGCGTCCCAAGTTAAAAAAAGAAAGCCGTACCTTTGCAGGAAACTTATGTTGGTAAGAAATTGAAACCGAAATTAGAAAAAAAAATCATAGAGACGGCCAAAAATGTCCTTCAGGCTGAGGCTGAGGCAATATTATCTTTGAAAAATACCATCGACGATTCTTTAGAAAATGTGGTGGCTTGTTTATTGGCCCGTTCAGGTCGTTTGGTGATCACGGGAATCGGAAAAAGTGCCTTGATTGCCCAAAAAATAGTGGCTACCTTAAATTCCACAGGACAGCCTGCCGCATTTCTTCATGCAGCCGATGCCTTGCACGGAGACCTTGGACTTATTTGCGAGGCCGACGTCTTGATGTGTATTTCGAAAAGTGGAAACACGCCTGAAATAAAAGCCTTGATCCCGCTATTAAAAAGACTTGGTAATCCCTTGATTGCGATGGTTTCTGATCAACATAGTTACCTCGCGCTTCAGTCGGACTTTCTTTTGTATTTACCCATGGAACGGGAAGCATGTCCCTTAAACCTTGCCCCGACTACTTCCACCACCTTGGCGCTGGCCATGGGTGATGCGCTGGCCATGTGCCTGTTAGAAGCCAGGCAATTTAGCTCCGAAGATTTTGCAAAATTCCATCCTGGTGGGAGCTTGGGAAAACGATTGTATCTAACAGTCCAGGACATTTACAATCCTGCCCAACTTCCAAAGGTTTACCCCCACTCCAAAATCGAGGAGGTTATCCTTGAAATTACCTCCCAAAGGCTGGGTGCGACGGCAGTAGTATCGGATCAACACGAGTTATTGGGTATTATTACCGACGGAGACTTACGGCGGATGCTGAACCAGCATCCGAATTTTAGCCAACTTGTCGCTCAGGATATCATGACCACAGCACCTAAAACCATTGAAGCTACGGCGTATGCAGCTGAAGCCCGACAGATCATGGAACAACACAGTATCTCGGTGCTATGTGTTATGGAGGAAAGGAAACTAACGGGATTCATTCACTTACATGACCTGCTGAAAGAGGGCATCGTTTAATGAAATTAACCATGGAAAAAACAGATTTTTTAGTCATTGGTTCCGGAATCGCCGGACTGAGTTTTGCCTTGAAGGCAGCACAAAAAGGCCATGTTTTGGTCCTGACCAAAGTAGATGCCGATGAAACCAATACCAAATATGCCCAAGGTGGTATCGCAGCGGTTTTCGATCCCGAAACAGATAGCTTTGATAAACACATTCAAGATACGTTAACTGCCGGCGACGGCTTGTGTGACCGATCGATTGTGGAAATCGTTGTCAAAGAGGGCCCTGACCGAATCAAGGAGTTGATCGAATACGGCACTCAATTTGATAAACAAGAGGACGGAGAGTACAATTTGGTGCGAGAGGGAGGCCACTCGGAAAATCGGATTTTACATTACAAGGATATCACAGGAAAAGAAATTGAACGGGCGTTGTTGGAGCAAGTCCAAAACAACCCGAACATCACTCTTTTGACCCATTACTATGCGGTCGAGATCATTACTCAGCACCATTTGGGGGTACCTGTATCGAGAGAAACCTCGGATATCACCTGTTATGGTGTCTATGCCCTCAATTTAAAAACGGGGCTTGTGGAAACCATTTTATCTCGGATCACCGTCATGGCCACCGGGGGAGCAGGCCATATTTACTCTTCCACAACCAACCCTGTGATTGCCACCGGTGATGGAATTGCCATGACCTATCGGGCCAAAGGCCGGATTCGGGATATGGAAATGATGCAATTTCACCCCACTTCACTCTATAATCCCGACGAATACCCGAGCTTCTTGATCACCGAGGCCGTTCGAGGAGAAGGGGGAGTATTGCGCGATAAAACAGGCAGAGAGTTTATGTATGACTATGATGCACGGGGCTCCTTGGCTCCCCGGGATATCGTCGCGAGGTCCATCGATGCCGAAATGAAAAAATGGGGGGAACCTCATGTCTTTTTGGATATTACCCACCAATCAAAAGAACATATCCTGGAGCATTTCCCTACCATCTTCGAGAAATGCTTGAGCCTAGGTATAGACATCAGCAAAGAACAAATTCCGGTTACGCCTGCCGCCCACTACCTTTGTGGGGGAATTTGGGTGGATGAACATGGACGCTCGACGATCCAACGCATGTATGCGTGTGGAGAATGTAGTTCAACCGGTCTGCATGGTGCCAATCGGCTGGCCTCTAACTCCCTGCTCGAAGCTGCTGTATTTGGGCACCGAATCGCCGAAGATGCCTTGCAGCGCCTTGACTCCATCCATTTCCAAGAAAATATTCCTGCCTGGGATGAGTTTGGTACCGAACAGTCCAATGAAGAAGTCTTGGTCACTCACAATTTAAGAGAATTACAAAAAACGATGTCCGACTATGTCGGCATCGTGAGGAGCGATTTTCGCTTGGAACGCGCACTCCGACGCGTGCAGCTCCTAAAAGAGGAAACAGAGGAATTCTACAAAAAGACCAAGCTGTCGGTGAAACTCTGCGAATTGAGAAATCTAATATTATGTGCCGAACTGGTCATTCGATGTGCTAGGCAGCGGAAGGAAAGTCGAGGCCTACATTACACCACCGACTATCCGTACAAACTGGGTGGAAAACCCCAAAATTCAATGGTTTAGCGAACTCAAAAATGATTTCCTTAGTCTATTGGTATTTTTTCTAAGAATAATACTATATTTGGAGTGCAAAAAATGAATTAATCCCAACAAATGAACACATACGCCAAGATACTTTTATTGGCCATGCCTGCGTTCTTCGGCCTGGTGATGCTAGAGAAGTTGTATGGAGTCTGGGTAAAGAAAGAGGCCTTCCGGGTGATGGATACCATCTCAAGTTTGAGTTCTGGCTTCACAAACGTGCTCAAAGACGTGATCGGATTAAGCGTTTCTATCCTAACCTATGGTTGGATGGTCGAACACCTGGCCCTTGTGCACATTCAATCCACCCTTTGGATTTACATCGTTGCGTTTGTTTCACTGGATTTTGCAGGCTATTGGGTACACCGTCTGAGCCATCAGATCAATTTCTTTTGGAACAAGCACGCAATTCACCACTCCTCCGAAGAGTTCAATTTAGCGTGTGCGTTACGCCAAAGTATTTCATCATTTGTCAATCTCTTCACCTTTTTTCTTTTGCCCGCCGCCCTGTTAGGCGTGGATGCCAAAGTGATCGCCACGGTGGCTCCTCTTCATCTTTTTGCCCAATTTTGGTACCATACAGTTCACATAGGCAAAATGGGCTTTCTAGAAAAAATTCTAGTGACCCCCTCCCATCATCGGGTTCACCACGCAATCAATCCTGAATATTTGGATAAAAATCACAGCCAAATATTCATTATCTGGGATAAATTATTTGGGACCTTTCAAGAAGAGCTAGATCATGTTCCACCAGTTTATGGAATTACTCGACCTGTACGAACCTGGAATCCTTTCAAGATCAACTTTCAACATCTCTTTCTGTTGATACATGATGCTTGGCGAGCTCAATCTTGGCGCGATAAACTGACCATTTGGTTCAAACCTACCGGATGGAGGCCAGCAGATGTGGAGGCCAAATATCCCGTTCCCAAAATCAACGATCCGTACACCTACCAGAAATATAACCCGGAAGTTTCCCCTGCCTTGATCATTTGGATTTGGATCCAATTCTTTGCCACGTTAGCGGGAATGATTCATTTTTTTGGTCGCATCGATCTGTATTCTCTACCCGATATCGCCTGGAATGGCTTGTTTTTAGGCATAGGGATTTACGCCTACACCGAATTAATGGATAAAAATCCATGGGCTTTTGTTTTTCATCTTCTCCAAACCGGTGTAGGTTTGGGATTGTACTGGAGTCACGATCAAACCTGGTTTGGGGATACCCGGTGGTGGGTTCAGGTGGTGGTCATTGGCTTTGTACTTCTATCTCCTTTCGTAGCTATTTTATTCGCCCAACGTGAGTTTCGTTGGCAAAAACCGACGTCTTTTCATACCTAAACTAAATATACCTATCTAAAGATGGCCACCTTTTTAGGGTGGCCATTCTTTTTACTCTTCGATGAAGTCCAGGTCTCGGCCATGACTTTCCGAAATCGTCAGCGTGGAATATATACCTAGCCCAAAGGCGATTACACCCACGACGGCTCCAGAGGCAATGACACTCATACCAACCGACTCACCCTTTAAAAACATAAACAGCAAATTCATGGGGACCACCAATCCGCGGACCATATTCGGAACGGTTGTGGCGGCGGTAGCCCGAAGGTTGGTGCCAAACTGCTCGGCACCGACTGTCACAAACATAGCCCAGTACCCCGTACCTAGCCCCAACCAAGCATACATGGCGTACAGCCCATTGGCGGTATGAATGCCCGCAAATAAGATAATTATCACGCCCAACAGAGCAAATAACATCATATAGAGGATGGCTTTTTTTCGGGAGGCTAATGTGTGGCTTAAAAAGCCACTGAAAAAATCACCAGCGGAGATTCCAATATATGCCCACATAATGGCAAGGCCGGGCTGCACTTTTTCAGGCACCCCCAGTGCTTCGCCAAAGATATTGCTCATATAGGCTAAAATGCCAATACAGAACCAAGTGGGGAGCCCAATGCCGATGCACTTTAGGTAGCGAACCAAACGCTCCCAACTCGTGAAAAAGGAGAAGAAGTTTCCTCTTGAAACCGTATGATGCATATTTTGGTATAAACCCGACTCAAAAACCCCCACACGGAGGAGAAGTAATAGAAAGCCCATTCCTCCGCCAATGAAATAGGCCCAAGTCCATTCTCCTGATAATTTCACAGTAAAAGTAGCCACGACAGCCCCCAATAAACCGATCCCGGCCACCAGAGAAGTTCCAAGTGCACGAAGGCGGGTAGGGAGACTTTCGGATACCAAGGTGATTCCTGCGCCCAGTTCCCCAGCAAGTCCGATTCCTGCAATAAAACGTAACCATTTGTAGGCTTCAGTTGGCTCCATGAAGGTAATCTGAGGAACCATCCCGCACGCAATATTGGCTAAGGAATAGGTAATGATCGAACCAAAGAGTACAGATAAACGGCCTTTTCGATCCCCTAAGACACCCCACAAAATCCCACCAAGCAATAACCCAATCATTTGATAATTGAGAATGGTGGACCCAATGGTATCGACCTCCTCTTTGGATAACCCTAGGCTTTCCAGGCTTGGAACCCGAACGATGCCAAAAAGCTGGAGATCATAGATATCCACAAAATAGCCCAATGCTGCCACAACCACAGGCAAGGAGGACAAGTGTTGCCAGTCTGATTTTTCTTTTTCCATTTGTTTAGGTAGTCGTATGATTAAATTTTATCACCAAAAGCTAAATCACCCGCATCACCTAGGCCAGGAACAATGTAGGATTTAGCATTTAATTCGTCATCAATATCACCCACATACAATCGGCATTCGGGCATCCGGGCTTGCAAATAGCGAACGCCTCTCGCACTGGCCAATGCAGATACCACGAAGGTTTTACTGGGGATTCCGTAGCGGAGGAGAGCATGGTATGCTTTCTCGACCGATTTACCCGTCGCCAACATGGGATCGCAGAGGATAAGGGGTTTGCCTTGGATATCGGGGGATGTGATATAATCCATTTCAATTTCGAATTCATCTTTGGCATCGTGTTTGCCACGATAGGCGCCAATAAACGCATTTTCAGCCTGGTCAAAATAGGAAAGCATTCCTTGATGAAGAGGAAGTCCTGCACGTAAAATAGCCACTAAAACAGGATTTTGAGCTAATTTAAGAGACGATTTTGTACCCAACGCCGTGGCAATCTCGACGGTGGAAAATGGCAGTTGTTTTGAAATCTCGTACGCAAAAATTTCACCTAATCTCTCCAAATTTCGTCGGAAACGCATGGGATCTCGCTGGATTTGCACATCGCGAAGCTCCATAAGGAATTGATGGGCAAGAGAGGACTTCTCTGTCAGAAGGAACATAGGGTCTAGTTGGTTAAGGGTAGGATGCTCAAAAATACCAAAAGCCTACAATTTTCAACAAATCCCTCCCACCTATTTATTTCACCCCCCAATTTATTCCTACCTTTGTGGAAGAAACGCAAACAAATCCCATGGTCTTACGGACAGAGAACTTGATTAAAAAATATGGACAACGGTTGGTGAATGACCACGTTAGCTATGAGGTCAATCAAGGTGAAATTGTTGGACTTCTCGGTCCGAATGGGGCGGGTAAGACGACGTCGTTTTATATGGCTGTTGGACTGGTCAAACCCAATTCAGGTCGTGTGATGTTGGATGATCTGGATATTACTTCGTTGCCGATGTACAAACGTGCGAAGCTCGGAATTGGATATTTGGCCCAAGAAGCTTCCGTATTTCGTGATCTTAGTGTAGAAGACAATATCCTCAGTGTATTGGAGCTTGCTAAACCCGAGCTGACGAAAACAGAAAGAAGAGAAAAAACTCAGTCCTTATTAGAGGAATTTTCCTTGACGCACGTCCGAAAGAATAAGGGGATTGTATTGTCGGGTGGGGAAAGGAGACGAACCGAGATTGCCCGAGCCTTGGCCGTGGACCCCAAATTTATCCTATTGGATGAACCATTTGCAGGCGTTGACCCCATCGCCGTGGAGGAGATTCAAACAATTGTGGCCAAGTTAAAACATCGAAATATTGGTATCTTAATCACCGATCACAACGTAAATGAAACTTTGTCGATCACAGACCGGGCGTATCTATTATTTGAAGGCAAGATCCTAAAACAAGGTACAGCTGAGGAATTAGCCGCCGACGAAATGGTTCGCCGTGTCTATTTAGGTAAACACTTTGAACTCAAAAGAAAGATTTGATGCTTCACCCGTTATTTCCCACGATTGGACCCAAGGAACTCTTCCCACTCGATTTCACGGCAAAAAACCCATTTTGGGAGACCGTGGATTTGGTATCAACGGAATCCTTCCAAACGGCTCTGAACTCGGTACTGGAAGGCCGAGTAGGCGTTGGAGGGTATCTTGAACCACGGGTTATTTACCAACGCAGTGCGCATTTTTCAGGAGAGCACGCACGCTCCATTCATTTAGGATTGGATGTATGGACTTCCCCCGGGACGGCCATTCAGGCACCTTTGGCCGGCCGAATCCATTCGATGGCCGACAACGCCCATTTTGGCGATTATGGCCCTACCTTGATCTTAGAACATAGCCTAGCAGAACCTCTTCCTCCCTATCCGGCGGGTACCTTGTACACGTTATACGGACATTTAAGTCGAACCAGCCTAGAAAAATGGCAAATTGGAGACACAATACAAGCGGGTGAGCTACTGGCCTGGGTTGGTCCGGCCCCCGAAAATGGTGATTGGCCACCCCACCTTCATGTTCAGGTGATGACGGATATGCTCGGCAAGCAGGGCGATTTTCCGGGTGTGTGCAGCCCGAATGAACTTTCTTTTTACCAATCCATTTGCTTGAATCCATGGCCCTTGACGGGTTGGGAGGAGGTTTAGTTAATCTAAAAATTCAGAGGTTTGATTCTACCCAAAACATTACCTCCGTTTAACTTAATTTATCGAATAATTAGGCCTTAGAGCCTCATAAATCTTCCAAAGTGTAGTCCCACAAATCACCTTTAAAACGAGACGATAACTCAAAAATAAAAGTTCAAAAGTACCTCTATCTCCTTCATACAAAGAAAATGGAGCCGTTATCTAGTCCGACCATTTGAACACATGGAACTGATGACTTGTTTATATGCTATACCTTGTTGAACATACTCACCTACTTTGTTTATCCGATCGAGCGTTGATGTATGAAATGGATTACTCGCGAACGCCCTAAAATTGATCGAATCGCTTGTCCATGGCTGATCAAGCGATTCATTGACCCAGAGGCATCTTTTTATTTTGTTCCAGCAGACCAAGTTCTATCCAAAAGCAAGGAGCTGGACGCCATCCCATTGGATATACCTGGAGTTGAATACACCCATTATGAAGACAAAGTAACGTTTGATTATATAATCAAGAAGCATCAACTATCCGATCACCCAGCCTTAGCCAAAATCGCACAAATTGTTCGTGGAGCCGATACCGATCGCCATGAGTTAGCACCTGAAGTAGCTGGACTGTGGGCGATCACGGTCGGACTTAGCCATAATTTTCAGGATGACCATCAACTATTGGAGATCGGATTGATTCTTTACGATGCCTTGTATACTTGGGCACAATTACCAACACCCATGCATCATTTGCAAGGTAGCCCTTTCGAAAACATGTTGCATGAGGTATACCAAGCCTATATCAAGGGGAAAAAAGGAAAATTACCTGATTGGGTTCAGGATCTTAAACACAGGATTCAAGACCAACTCGATACACAATTTACGATAGATCTCCGCCGACTTTCAGAAGAGCTGAACCTAAATTCGTCCTATGTCTCGAGAGAATTTCCAAGGTATTTTGATAATCAAAATTTTGGTGAATACATACGTCAGGCACGCATCCAAAAAGCCATTCAGCTTTTCCAATCCCCTGAATACTCCCTAACGGAAATTGCCTACCTCACTGGCTTCTCCGATCAAAGCCATTTTACTCGTGTTTTTAAACAAATCACGGGGGAAAATCCTTCCGCTTATCGAAAAAAAATCCGTCAAGGTAAATCAGATTCCAAAGAGTAAAATTCATTCTATTTTAGTCTGCAACCTACGCCTACTTTTGTCTCAGATCAAGACCAAACCCCAGAACACATGCTAAAAAAAGTCATACTTTTAGGATTCGCATGTTACTTTGGTGCCCTTCCTTATGCACAAAGTCAGGATTCCTCTTCCATTAAAACAACGACTGCTTTTTCCTTTCAGCTCGAAGGTATGCTTGGGGCAACCATCGGCCCAAATTTCTATTCAATCAATGTGGGTGGACCTGGACTATATGGGCAAGTCCACCCGCATTGGAGAGTTGGATTAGGAGCCTTTCCCTCATTGTACTTACTTGAAAATAAACTGGGGGCTAGGCTGGGTGTCTCCCCACGTATCGAATACAAAAACTGGGTTTTTATTGCCCCCTTCTTTCATCGGGAAAAAACAGAGGAATGGATCTGGAGTATTGGCGTTGGTTATAAATTTCATCCCAAAAGACGATTATAACTATGGCTCAAAAACCTACTTTCAACGAGGCTTTGCGATTTTGGATCCAACTCGGTTTCATTAGTTTTGGAGGTCCAGCAGGACAAATTGCCATCATGCATGACTATTTGGTGGTTAAAAAACAATGGATAACCGAACGTCGGTTCTTACATGCATTGAACTTCTGCATGCTCTTGCCAGGACCAGAGGCGCAGCAATTAGCAACCTACATGGGCTGGCTTCTTCATGGGACTTGGGGTGGACTCGCCGCTGGATTGCTCTTTATTCTTCCTTCCCTTTTTATTCTACTTGGACTCAGTATCCTCTATGTTTCATTTGGAAACATCCCCTGGATTTATGCGCTTTTCCATGGACTTAAACCAGCGATTGTGGCAATTGTCGTCTTAGCTTTGATTAAAATTGGTAAAAGATCTTTGTTGAGTCCTTTGCACTGGGTCATTGCGCTTATGTCTTTTTTGGGAATTACTTTTTTCCACATTTCTTTCCCAATCCTTCTTGTTGGGGCTGCCCTAGTGGCAATTTTGGGGATACGTTTTTTTCCTTCCATACTTACCTCTGGGAACGAAGCCACAACCTCAGAAAAAGAATTAAAAGACGATCTTTCCAATGTAAATCAACACAGCGTCAGCCAGACCTATGGACTCCCATTTTCTCGCATTGGACTTTCCATTATTTCAGGATTAATCCTCTGGAGTATACCACTTTTTCTTTTTTATGTGGCCTCCGATGATTTTATCTTTTGGAAAAAGGTGACGTTATTTTTCACGCAGAGTGCGTGGATTACTTTTGGTGGAGCGTATGCGGTTCTACCCTATGTGGCCGAGGTCAGTGTAGAAAAATTTAATTGGTTAACCAACCTCCAGATGATGGATGGACTTGCCCTCGGAGAGAGTACCCCAGGTCCTTTGATTATGGTTTTAGCTTTTGTTGGATTCATGGCAGGTTACCATCATTTCGGACACTCCCTTGTCATGGGAAGTCTAGGGCTTCTGACCACCACTTTTTATACGTTTTTGCCAAGCTTTCTCTTCATTTTCGTAGGTGCGCCCATCATCGAAAGAACCCAAAACAACCAACATATAAAAAATGGGATGTCTTTCGTGACCTCCGCTGTGGTGGGAGTAATGATGAACCTAATCCTATACCTCGGCAAAGCTATTGTTTTAAAAGGCCAGTGGTCTTTTTCTAATATTCAATATCCGACAGCCGCTTGGATCCTAATATCTATTTTCTCTTTGTATCGGTTCAAAATCGGAATAATTCCATGGATCGGACTCAGTGCCTTGTATGGACTTGTCATGTATGGGCTTATTCGGTAAGAAACCGACGAACCTTTGTTTTTCGCTGTCGAAGCTTTCTGCCAAGGATTGAATTCGATAACCAAGAGAATACGACACAAAAAAGGCCTGGCAAACAAATGTTTGGCAGGCCTTCTTGTGTCGTATCTATGATTAACGATCTTTCAAAGCGACAAATGGGCGCTCGGTAGGACCTGTGTAAATTTGGCGAGGACGACCGATGGGTTCGTTCTGCTCACGCATTTCTTTCCACTGAGCAATCCAACCTGGCAAACGACCGATGGCAAACATCACGGTAAACATGTTTACCGGAATACCCAAGGCACGGTAAATGATACCCGAGTAGAAGTCAACGTTAGGATACAAGTTCCGAGAGACGAAGTAATCATCTTTCAAGGCGGCTTCCTCTAGTCCACGGGCAATGTCGAGCACAGGATCATTAACACCTAGTTTAGTTAAAACATCGTCTGCCGCTTTTTTGATGATTTTCGCCCGAGGGTCAAAGTTTTTATAGACACGGTGACCAAAACCAAACAAACGGAAGTTCGAGGACTTGTCCTTGGCCATGTCGACGTATTTCTGAACATTTCCGCCATCCGCTTTGATAGCCTCCAACATCTCGATCACCTCTTGATTGGCACCTCCGTGTAAGGGTCCCCAAAGGGCTGAGATACCCGCCGAAATCGAAGAGTACAAGTTTGCTTTCGAAGATCCTACCAAACGAACCGTCGAGGTCGAGCAGTTTTGCTCGTGATCGGCGTGTAGAATAAGCAATTTATTTAAGGCACTAGCTACCACTGGATCGACCTCATAATCCTCTACAGGCAACGCAAACATCATATTCAAGAAGTTAGCGGTGTAGGACAGGTTATTTTTAGGGTAGTTGATCGGATGGCCCTGTGATTTTTTATAGCACCAAGTGGCAATGGTTGGGAATTTAGCCAATAACCGAATGATATGAAGATCTGTTTTGTCTGGGCTGTTTCCATCATACGAATCAGGGTAGAATCCGCTCATCGCACTGACCAACGACGACATGATGCCCATGGGATGCGCATTGACAGGGAATCCGTCGAAAATCTTCCGCATATCTTCATTCACCATGGTATGACGCGTAATTTCGGATACAAATGCATCATATTGGGCTTGATTAGGCAATTCACCGTAAATCAAAAGATATGCTACACCCAAAAAGTCAGCTTTATCCGCTAATTCTTCAATCGAATATCCCCGATAGCGAAGAATTCCTTCTTCTCCATCTAAAAAGGTTATGGCACTTTGTGTGGATCCGGTATTCTTGAAACCAGAATCAATGGTGATGTAACCTGTGGCCTGACGAAGTTTACCAATATCGATGGCTTTCTCGTTCTCCGACCCGGTTACCACAGGAAATTCATATTCCTTTCCCTCTACTATTAACTTTGCTTTATCTGACATGGATTGTAGGTTATTTTGATAGTATGGTGATTGTTGATGAAATATTTGGAATCACAGGGCTAAAATAATCAAAATAATCCTATTTTCTCCCGTTCTCCAACAAATATTTGCTTTCAATTTTCGCTAAAATTTTATAGATCTTCCCATTTGATAGACTCCAGAAACTCTAAATGTCTATTTTACAAAGGTTTATAGGATGCCCCACAAAAAAACCAATCCAAATGGGCTTAAATTCGTGTCAACCTATCTTTAAAAAACCCTAAGAAGATGAAAATAGTTTAGTGATTTCGTCTATTTCTCCAAGTTAAGAAATTACATGTAGTGGAATCTTTTTCTTGATTTCAGACAATAATGCCTCTTCTTCTAAGTTGCCATCCAGCCAATGAATCTCTATGCCTTTCCTTTCCATGGATCGAAAAAATGTCATTTGTCGTTTTGCCATTTGGTGAATGGCGGTCTCCAAACCAATCACCCATTCAGTATCCGAAATCTGGCCCCTCAACCGTTTCATGGCCCAGGTATATTCGAGCCCTAGCCGGTCCAGCCAGTCTTCCGAAACCCCTTGATCCAAAAGCCCCTGTACCTCCTCGAGCAATCCTTCCTGTAGCCGTTTTTTCAATCGTATCGAGATCCGTTCCCGCCGAACATCACGAGACGGATTCAATCCAAAAACGACAGGCTGAAGCTTTGGACGAGTCTTTGGTATGAAACCGTTAGTCAAACTTTCCCGTATTTCGAAACCTCGGATCAATCGTTTTTTTGTCGAAACATCAATAGCTATGGCCAAGCTTGGAAGTTGTTCCCACTCCCCTAGCAGTGCTTCATAAGAACGAGATTCCAGCCGCTCCCGAAGGTCCGGAAAAACGGGATATTGAAAACGGTCAAAACCTTGCAATATCGCTTGTAGATATAAACCCGTTCCACCACAGATGATGGCCACAGGGTGTGGAAAATCGGTTAATACCGCCAATGCATCCTGTTGAAATTGAGCAACATCATACGATACCCCGGGTTGAACATGGTCGATAAGGTAGTAGGGAATCGCTTGACCATCGACCCAAAACTCATGTAAATCTTTACCTGTCCCGATGGTCAAACCACGGTACACTTGTCGAGAATCAGCCGACAAGATTCCAGCAGCACACGTAGCAGCCAGACGGCAAGCCAACCTGGTTTTCCCACTCGCGGTGGGTCCTAAAATGACAATTGTGGGGGGAAATACTTGATCCATTTTTCAGTTCCAACATTATAAATTGACCCCTGTTCATCCAAAACTCGTTTTTTTTTGGTGAGATCCCAAGTAAAGTGCAAAGCGGGCAATATCGCCTCCAATTGAAAACCTAAAGCCAGCATGCTTTGGCTATTTCCTTGCCATCCACGATCGGTGTAGGTCATCACATCGTCCGGCCGATGTATTTCCCAAAGGTGATGTAAAATCTTTTGCCATCCACCCACCACATGAAAAAAAGGCAATGTGGCGAAACGAATCCATTCCATCGACTGCGACGGTCCATGGGGGCGAATCCAGGTTTGGGACTTCGAAAATCCGCTAACCGACACCAAAAGTGGGCCTTTCTGGGGCCAGAATTCCGCTGGTACAAGTCGTTTGTATGACTCTGGCAAATACAATCCATATCGATGGGCCGCTCGTGCCGATCCGAATACGTGGTATTGGTCTAGAAAATTCCGATACACATCATGGGAGATTGGTTGAAATTGGCATAGCCGCCCCGGAATTCGGATCGACTTCCCCATTTGGTGGCGCAATTTGCTCTCCACTACGTTGGAATGATGTATCCACTGGTCCTCCCAAACCAACATAGGCTTGCCAACCTGCATCCAGTAGTCAGCTAGCTCATGTTGGGAAGGAGCGGTATTAGGCGAAAGCCCCATCATGACTTGATTCCCATGTCTCAAACCTGGTAAAAAGCCGAGAGACGGCAACGTCATCGTTACCGTCTCCCATCCCAAGGATCTTCCGACAGACTGCCAAGATTCCCACCAGGTCTTCATTTACTTTCCATATAATTTTTGAAAAGCTTTTTCATATTTATCTCCGGATTTCCAAACAGGTGCTTGAACATCGTTGGCGATTAGCCGAGCCGCGTAGGTGTAACTCTGGCAGTATTTAAGTAAATAGGAAAAGTCAACCGAATCGGCGTCATCGGCCACCTGATGATAATATTGATTGATTTTATCGTCAAAAGCGGAGAAACCTGGAGAAAAGGTAGGAGCAGGTATACCCTTAGCCGCCAAACTAACATTATCAGACCGATCGAACAAATTCTGCTCGGGTGCAGGGTCCTCCACGGCTTTCAACCCAAAGGCGGTAGCCGCCTTCTGAATGGCGTCTTGGCCGGACGTCCGACTTAAACCAATAATCGTCAACAGTGATGTGTCGTTATAGCCGGCCCCATCGCAATTTAAATTGTAAATACACTGGTTCAAGGGAATTACAGGATGTTCCGAATAAAACTTGCTTCCCAACAATCCAATTTCTTCACCTGTGTAAGCGATCAACAAAATCGATCGTTTGGTTTTTTCTTGAGCCAACGCTTTGGCGGCTGTTAAAACGGCCGTCGTACCAAAAGCATTATCCCGGGCACCATTAAAAATGGTATCGGTAGCCGTTACTCGTCCATTTTCTTTTCCCGTACCTACGTGGTCATAATGTGCCGAAAGAACGACATACTCATTTTTCAATTTGGGATCGGTTCCCTCAATGACACCAATCACATTGGACGAGTTTAAAGGCTTCGAGGTTGGTGCAGATATCGACAAGGAGGCTTGAGTCACTTTATTTTTGGCCAAAATCTTAGCGGCTGCCGAACTTATCCATAAGTGGGGGAAGGTATCGGTGGTTTTGTTAACCAATCGTGTCGATTTACGACCGAAGTACCCCGCAATATTTCGCCATGGAATAGGAGAATTAAACACTTCGATGATGGCCTTCGCTCCTTTTTCCTGCGCCCACTTGGCTTTGTCTTCCATTGCACCAAACATATCTTGAGGCGACTTGCTATCAGGAAAACCAACGCCTACAACCAGTACTTTACCTTTGACATCCACGCCGGCAAAGTCATCGTATCCTTTTTCGGTATCCACCCATCCATAAGGCAGATAAACGATCTCGGCATTGGGCAAATCCACCCCGACGTTGGACATCATAACAAAATCATCCATTACTTTGGCTGTCCCCTCGGTGGTGGTGATGGTTCCTTGAGTAGATGGATAAATCGTTTCTAAAGCGACGGGTTGAAAATAACTTCCGTTCACCGCAGGTTTCGCTCCTACTTTTTTAAATTGCTGAGCAATGTATTCAGCCGCTTTTTGATTTCCAGGCTCGCCCGTTCGACGACCTAATAGCTCGTCGGCAGCTAAAAAACGAAGATGAGCCTCAGGTTCACTGGATTTCAGGGAGAACTCTGGTAATTTTTGAGTAGATTGAGCGTTGATTAAGCAGGTAGTAAAAACCAACAATCCTGTCGAAACGAGTCGCATGCGCATAGAAACAGTTTTTCATTAATGTTCAAATATAAGAATTTTTGAAAACGTTCGTTTCGGATTGGTATCAACGGTAAAATAGCGTAGATCAAGTATATGAAAAAGTATGGTTTCATTTTCCTAATGGGCATCATTACCCAAAGTAGCTTTGGCCAGTCAAATGCCTATGTGGTTGCTGACGCAGACGAATACTTTCGTTCTGGCCGGTATTTTGATGCATTTTTTGCCTACCGGACTGCCGCGAGATTGCCGGAATTCGCAGGAGATTATCAAATTGAACAGCAGATCAAGAATAGTTCAAAAGCTTTGTATTTAAAAAAGAAATACCAAGATTTCCGAGCTTTTAAAAAATATGATTTAGCCAAAGATCATTTGATCCAGTTGGTTGAAATCAACCCCATGGACCCATTTCGAGATCAAATCCCTAAGATCACCCTCGAGCAAGCCGAATCTTTTCACCGAATGGCTTGGCGTCAACGGTCACCTCGAGAAGTAGCTGATATGTTGAACAAAGCCATCGGATATTATCATCAGGCCATCAAAGAAGGATTGGTGAATGAATCGGTTCAGGTGGCGATCAAGATGGCGGAGAAATCCATCCGAGACACAGGCGTAACCGATGTTCCCAATACTACGCTGGGCGTATCCACCCAGTATAATCAACTAAATAAACCCACCACCGAACGGAAAGTTGAAATCAAGGAAAACAATCCTTTATAATCCTTTCTTCACAAAAAAAGATCTGACCCTCCAGCCAGATCTTTTTTTGTGGACTTCCTTGGAAGAATCTTCCACACGCCGAAGTCTTATTTCAACGTAGCTTGAAGTTTCTGATTCAAGGCAACATAATCTTCGTTCCCTGCCTCTTTTGCTAAAGCCAATGAGCGATTTGAAGCTTCCAAAGCCCCTTTCTTATCACCCATTTGTGCTAAAATGCGAGCTTGCAACAATACTACCCAATAGGCTTTCGGCTGTGCTTCAACCGCTTTGGCAGCCCAAGTAGCCGCTTGTTTCAAGTCTTTACCTGCTTCAAAATAATACGAGGCGGCTTGGAAATACGGCTTGGAATCTACATTCATGGCCGTATTGATTTGTGCCATAATTTTAGTGTCGATGTCAGCCTCAACCGGGAAACTTACCCCTGTTTTTTCCCACATAATTTGAACGTTGGCTTTGTTGTTCACAACATCTGCCAGTTGAATAGTGAACGACTCAACCGACTGAGCAAGGGCCATAGGCTTCACCTTAAAACGAGCCACGTCGTCGGCCTTATCATAACCATTGCTTCCCCAGTTTTGGGTGCTTTTGTTTAAAATCACTTCCCACTCTGTTTTGTCTGGAATGGTGTACAAAGCATACGATCCAGCCTTGACAGCGACACCACCTACCTTAACGTCCTCACCAAATGTGATTCGAGTGGCATTGTTGGCTCCCGTACGCCAAACTTTTCCAAAGGGAACCAAATCACCAAAAATAACACGACCTTTCATCACGGGACGCGAGTAGCTGACCTCAATATGAGATAAGGCAAAATCCTGTTTAATCGTTTGTGAGGGACTTGGAGCTGGCATCTTGATACCTTGAGCCAGGGTGGAGAAGGCAATAAAACTTGCCGAAACAATACTGAAAATCTGTTTCATGTTTGTGAAATTAAAGATTGAATAATCTGTTGAAAAGACTCGAAAAAGACCTAAAAAGTTCAAAATGAAATAGGATTTCATAAAATGTTCCGTTTGTTAATACTTTGATTACCCCCTGATAACACACGAATCAATGGAATTGCCGAAAATGCAAAATAAAACCGTTTGGATATGCTTGGTTGGATTTTATATCAAAAAGATACTTTACTGGATTCTTACGAAAACACCCGTTTTCTTGAGGAAGCAAAACTCCTTCAAATTACCCTTAAAGTCGTGCATCCACCAGATTTTGGGTGGGTATTGGGAGGCGATTTCCCTTTACTGTACAAAGGGAAAGCAATATCCCTCCCTGATTTTGTCATTCCTCGGCTTGGAGCTATGACTGACACGCTTACTTGGAATCTTTTGCATTTTTTTCATCTAAAAGGGGTCCGTTTATTCAATTCCCTTTCCCTCATTCGGCTCGCACAGAACAAATTAGATTGCCTTTTTCAGCTCGCCTCATTGGGTATTCCTGTTCCCAAAACCACGGCACTTCATTTGGTAGAATCCACGTATTCAATCCAAAGGGTTTTCGATTTTCCTTTGGTTGTTAAAAATAATGTAGGAACCCATGGAAAAGGAATCATTCTTTGTACTTCCGACCAAATATTAGAAGATCTCATGCCCATCCTGCTAGAACAAACAAATCAGAACTTCATTGTGCAGGAATATGTGGATACGCGACCGGGAGAAGATATACGAATCGTATTGACCCAAAACACGGTACTCGGAACCATGAAACGGATCGCTGGAAGGGATCAGTGGAAATCTAATTTCACTCTCGGGGGTAAAGTTGAACCCTATCCTTGGGATGATTCCCTCGATTCTATAGCGTCAAAAATTCAAAAAAATCTTACTTTTGACCTTCTGGGGATTGACTTACTGATGACGGAGTCAGGCTATGTGGTCAATGAAATAAATTCTGCCCCAGGATTCAAAGGTATGGAACTAGCCTTGAAAAATAATATGGCTCGTTTGATTCTTGAACAGTGTATCGAGTTCGTACCTGGATAATCAATTCTTGATCTAACAACGAAATGATTTGTTCATGAAAAAAATATGGATCGTAGTCTTTTGTTTCTTTTTTTTACCATCATACGCTCAAAAAAACAACGATGTTCGCTTAACATCCTTGCCGTACTATAATTTCGGAAAAGGTCTTGGACTGACCTCCCCCGATAGCCTTTTCCAGTTCAATATTCGGTTCCGGATGCAAAATCGGGTGGGTTACTTACGAGATGAGGCTGGGAATCCAGCATTTGATGCGCAAGTTCGACGATTACGTCTTCGATTTGATGGTTTTGTTGGTTCACCCCAATTTTTATATGTCATTCAGCTTTCCTTTGCACCGGGAGATGTGGGTCGATTGGAAGAAGGGGCTAATTTGAACGTTATACGAGATGCCGCCATCATCTATCGACCCAATGCAAAATGGGATATCGTGTTTGGCCAAACCAAACTCCCCGGAAATCGACAGCGAATCAATTCCTCTGGGGCTCTGCAATTGACGGACCGATCCATCACCAACGCTCGATTTAACATTGACCGGGATTTTGGGATTCAGGTGAACTACCTGGGAGAACAAAGATCAAGCTCTTCATTTAATGTTAAAACCGCTATTTCATCGGGAGATGGACGAAATTTTACGGCAAATCCCGATGACGGTTTAGCCTATACTGGAAAATTGGAATGGTATCCCCTGGGTGGTTTTCAGAATGCTGGGGTATTTTTTGAGGGGGATTTGGTCCGCGAACCAAGTCCCAAACTGATGCTATCAGCTGCCTACCATTACAATCACAAAGCCAAAAGGACTTTAGGGGTATTGGGTGAAGACTTATATGCCTCCCGGAATTTACAAGCCATTTTAGCGGATTTCTTGTTCAAGTACCGAGGATTGGCCATTCAAGGTTCGTATATGAACCGAAACACAGAGAATCCCATCACTCGTAATCAAGCCGGAAGTATTCGCCGGGTCTTTGTAGGTGAAGGGTGGGACTTTCAACCCTCTTATCACTTCAAAAATGATTTTGAATTGATTGGACGACTGAGTTATGTTCAACCCTACACCAGCCTAGCGGCTCTGGAGCCTAAACAGCGGGAATGGACCTTGGGGGTAACGCGCTATTTGTGGGAACATGCATTCAAGGTCCAAACGGAGGTTACCTTCGACGAATTCTTTTACCTAGACGGCGCTAGAAAACAGGCCTGGTTTGCGCGTTTTCAAGTAGAAATGGGGATTTAACGTCCCCATTTCTCTGGATTTCTTCTCCATTTTTTCAAAGTCTCCACAGAATCCGCAGGAATATAGTCTTGTTTCACTGCTTCATCAATCAAATATTTATACTCACTCAAGGTGATGAGCGGAAGATTTGCTGCCTTAAAATTCGCATCGGCCGTGGAAAAACCGTACGTAAAAATAGCCACCATCCCGATGACTTGGTAGCCCGCTGCTCGCAGCGCTTCTACACATTTTAAGGAACTTCCTCCGGTGGAAATCAAATCCTCGATCACGACGACTTGCGCTCCGGGGGGAATGGATCCCTCAATTTGATTCCCCATGCCATGTTCTTTTGGTTTGGGACGAACATACGCGAAAGGAAGTTGCAAGGCATCAGCAACCAAAGCTCCCTGTGCGATGCCAGCCGTGGCAACTCCAACGATGGCCGTACCTTCAGGGAAATTCCTTTTAATGGCCTGAGCCAAGGATTTTTTGATGAACGTTCTTGCGGCAGGATGCGAGAGCGTGATGCGATTGTCGCAATAAATGGGTGATAACCAACCAGAACTCCATTGGAAAGGTTGATTAGGTCGAAGCTTTACCGCTTGGGTTTCTAGTAAAAATCCAGCAATTTTTCGGGCAGTTGTCATAATCCTAAAAAAAAGAGGCTTACGCCTCTGTTCCATCTATTTTTTTGATTAAAATTTTATCGATTCGATTCTTGTCCATATCCACAATCTCAAATTCATATCCATGCCAGGTGAACTTATCGCCCGTATCAGGGATTTCCTTGAGAATTTCCAAGGCAAAACCACCCATGGTATCAAAGCCGCTGTATTCCTTCCGGTTGGGAATTTCAATCTCAAACTCTTGGAGGAAATCATCAAAGGGTAGTGCGGCATCAATCAAGTAGGAACCATCATCTCGAGGGGTAATTTCAAACTCAAATTCATTATCTTCCGAAATATCACCCACCAAAGCATCCAAAATATCATTCATCGTCACCACACCTTGAACATTTCCATATTCATCCACGATCACACCGAAATGGATTTTTTCACTTTGAAACTTCTCTAAAACCTGATATGCGTGGTTATTTTCAGGAATGAACAGAGGTTCCCGGGCTAAAGATTCCAGATTTTGAAGAGCTGACTCCAATCCCAAGTCCAATACATCTTTGATATACAAAAGCCCGATCATGTTATTGATTCCATCTTTGCATATAGGATAAATGGAATGTTTTTTATCCATGACTTTCTGGCGGTTCTCGATCCAGTCGTCCTCTACATCTAAAAATGTAACCTCATTGCTACTTGTCATGAGTGAAGTAATGCGGCGATCCCCCAAATGAAATACATTTTGCACGATTTCATGCTCAATTTCTTCAATGGTTCCTCCGGTGGCTCCTTCTTGGATCAGTGACTTGATTTCTTCCTCTGTCACGGATGAGTCTGACTCCACAATACCGAGTAACTTAACTAATCCTTCTGACGATTTACTAAGCAACCAAATGAAAGGAGAGGTAAATTTTGACAAAACGTTCATAGGGCCAACCATCCACATGGCGATTTCCTCGGGTTTGGCCATACCAATTCGCTTCGGAACCAATTCACCAAAAACAAGGGAAAGGAAGGTTACAAGTAGGGTGATAATCCCAACGGAGACCGTTTTGGCATACGGCTGCAGAACAGCAAAACGCTCCACCCATGGCTGAACATACACGTTAAATTGCTCACCTGAGTAAATACCGGTTAAGATCGCAATCAAGGTAATACCAATTTGTACAGTGGAGAGGAAACGATTCGGCTCATTGGCCAGCTGAAGAGCAGCGTGGGCTTTTTTGTTGCCGTTTTTAGCGGCTATTTCTAGTTTGGTTTTCCTGGAAGACACGAGTGCAATCTCAGACATCGAGAATAACCCGTTCAATAAAATAAGTGCAAGAATTATGACAATGTCCATTCAAGATTTTTGGGATACAAATGTATTACCCACAATGATTTAATATGCAAAATAAAGCATTTTACTAGATCAATTCCCAAACCCAGAATATAAAATTTTTCTTTCGAACAGATTGAGGGATTTTTACCGAACTTTGTAAAAGAATTTGTTCTCTATGCGGCTTTTTGTACACCATTTACCTATCCATTTTATTTCGGCTTCTAAGTGGGGAAATCAATCGGGCAACCTATTTGATGACCTCCCCTACCAATACGACCACATCTTTCAAGGGACTGGACATGGCCTTGTGTATGGATTGCCCGTTTCCGTAACAGCCGACTGGATAAACCGGTATTTCTCTGAAGGTCAACCACTTCCCGGCAGGTCAATTACCTGGATTGTCGAAAATACGCATCAACTGAAAAAATCTTTGCAAAGTACATTTGAATTCCTAGAAGCGGCCGGCGGATTGGTGAGACAACAGGATCAGTGGTTGATGATTTATCGCTTGGGAGTTTGGGATTTCCCAAAAGGGAAAATTGAAACTCAGGAAAAGCCTAAAGTTGCCGCCTCTCGTGAGGTTTGGGAGGAGTGCGGAGTGCCTTGTCAACCCATTCGAAAGATTGGAAAAACTTGGCATACCTATGCTTTTCAGGGAAAACCTGTATTGAAACTAACCCATTGGTTTGAAATGACTTGTGCTGAGCCGCATACCCTCAAACCTCAGGTGGAAGAAGATATCACCGAGGTGGCGTGGTGTACTGAGTCGCAAACATCTTCCCATCTCAAGACATCTTATCCGTCCATTCAATGGATTTGGGCGAAATACCAACGGCTCAAGGCGCTGAATAAGGAAGATAATCGGTGATATCGGCTCCATACCGATGTAACTCTCTTACGATCGTGGAGCTGATAGGAGCAAATTCGGGAGATGTGATCAAAAAAACCGTTTCTAAGTCATTTACCAATCGTCTATTTACTTGAGAAATGGTGTTTTCATATTCAAAATCGGTGGTGTTTCGTAACCCTCGCAGGATAAAATCAGCTCCATGTTGTCTGGCCACCGTGGCGGTAAGATCATCGTATTGAACCACTTTGATTCGAGGATCTCCACTAAAGGCTTTTTGGATGGATCTTTCCATAAAATCAAGCTCAAAATACCGTTTTTTTGCCGAGTTGGTACCAATTCCAATGATGATTTCATCAAAAAGCTTTAGTCCCCGAGAAACGATATCGGCGTGTCCCTTCGTGAAAGGATCAAAAGAACCTGGGAAAAAGGCAATTCGTTTTTTCATCTTTTTCGGTTAGTTTTGTTCACAAAGGTAAATCAATCCATTTCATTTAACCAAGCCGAGCCACAAACGGTATGTCACACGCCAATCCCCTCGGATGGGGAATCGACCTCGGCGGCACAAAAATAGAATGTGCTGTCTACGATTTTCAATCCAACGAAATTTTAACACGCCAACGCCTTCCAACCGAAGCCTCCCAAGGGTACGAACACATATTAAATCAGATTCAAACTTTATTGAATCAAGTGGAAAAGTCCATAGGCTCTGCTCCTGAAGGAATCGGATTTAGTACACCGGGTATCTTGGATCCCCGAACGCACACCATGAAAAATTGCAATACAACGGCAATGAACGGGCAACCGATGCACCAAGACTTGGAAGACCTCCTCAAAGTACCTATTCGGATCGCCAATGATGCCAATTGTTTTGCCTTGGCAGAGGCCAACCAAGGAGCCGCGGCGAACCTCTCAGCAGAGGTGGTATTTGGAGTTATTTTAGGCACCGGGGTAGGTGGAGGCGTGGTGGTCCGGAACCAGCTGATCACAGGTCGACACGGAATAGGTGGAGAATGGGGGCATATAGTGTACGATCCCGCCGGTCCACCCTGCTACTGTGGAAAATCGGGTTGCAATGAAATGATTTTTTCTGGACCCAAACTCGAAAAATTTTATTTTGACCGAACCGGAAACGCGTTGAATCTAGCCCAAATTCATGCGCGCCACCAAACCGGAACCGACGCCGATGCCACAGCCACGATATACCATTTGATCACGTGTTTTGGTCGAGCCATCTCGGGGGTGATCAATGTATTGGATCCAGATGTGATTGTCATAGGTGGCGGTGTGGGACAAATCCCAGAACTCTATACAGAGGGTGTCGAAGAGGTAAAGAAATATATTTTCAACTCAGGACGTGTGGAAACGAACTTTCTACGGCCGGCTCTAGGTGACAGCGCCGGAGTTTTTGGGGCATTGGAATTGATTCGTCCTGTGATTGGTGCATGAGGAATATCCTTTTGTGTTTGATTTTGTTGGTGCTTATCGGCATCGCTTGGTGGGTCTTACCTACGCCTATTCCTCCCAAAGAGGTCGGAAAAGTCGTTGATTCTTGGCAACAGGTACCCATTTATTCCAATGGACCGCATGTCCATGATACCCATGGAAAAAGTACAGCGAAAGATGGCTATGTGTATGGTTGGAAGTACCAATGCGTGGAATGGATTAAACGATTTTATGACCAGCGCCTCCAGCATCGCATGCCCGATGGAAGCGGGAATGCTCAAGACTTCTGGTCAGAAACCATATCTGATGGGCAATTCAATGCCAGGCGGGGCTTGATTCAATTCAATGTACCTAGCCAATGGCTTCCCCAGAGGAACGACATCCTGGTATTTCGATTCAAACCATATGGACATGTAGCCCTCGTAACCGATGTTTCAAAGAATCGCGTGTTCATTAGGCAACAAAATGTACCCGGCGCGACCCGAGATACCCTGTATTTACAATTTCACCAAAATTACGTACGTTTCACCGACCCCCGAATTGTAGGTTGGTTACGACACCCGAGAAACCATGTATTTTGAACAAACTTTTGAACGAATCACAGAAATTCCTAAAGGGGAATTTGAACAATGTCGGTTCCACCAATGTCAACTGCCAGAATTCCATTTCAGCCGGTCCACTTTCGTTGCCTGCGTTTTTGAACATTGTAACCTGAATCTGATCCATGTTCAAGACACCAAATTTCAAGATTGTGTGTTTCTTGATTGCCAAATGATGGGGATTGCATTTGAAAAAGCATATCGAGTCGGAATGGAACTTGCCTTTGAACGATGTCAACTTGACCACAGCTCATTTGTAGGACTTACCTTGCCCAAGACCCGTTGGGTGGATTGCCGTCTTTCAGGTGTTGACTTTTCCAAGGCAGACCTTCGTGAGTCCGACTTTTCAGGATCGACTCTGGCACAAGCACAGTTTTTCCAAACTCGATTGGACAAAGCCGATTTACGTTCAGCCCTCGATTTTCAGATCCCGACGCAAACCAACTCCCTTAAAAAAACAAAAATTTGCGTATCGGGTCTTCCCGGTTTGCTCACAGAAGTGGGACTTCAAATTTTTCCAGGCTAAAATATCTATCTTTGTCAACGTATCATTCAACCCAACAATACCATGCAATACCGACGTTTTGGACGTACCGATTGGCCTGTCAGTGAAATAGGCTATGGCATGTGGGGACTTGCCGGCTGGACAGGTTCCGACATCGAAGAGGTAAATCTTTCATTGGATGAAGCTGTGGCCCAAGGGGTGACCTTTTTTGACACCGCCTGGGGCTACGGAGCAGGAAAATCAGAGGAAATCCTGGGGGATTTAATTCGCCGTCATCCGCAAAAGAAATTATATTACGGAACCAAAATCCCTCCCAAAAATTTTATTTGGCCATCCAAATCCCACTTTACCTTGGAAGAGTGCTTTCCCTATGACCACATCATCGAGTACACCGAAAAGAGTTTACGGAATTTAGGGGTGGAATGCATGGATCTTCAACAGTTTCATGTTTGGGAAGATGCTTGGGCTGACCATGAAGACTGGCAGAAGGCGGTGGAAAAATTAAAGAAAGACGGAAAAGTACAACATTTTGGAATTTCAGTGAATCGTTGGGAACCCAATAACGTATTGAATACCCTCAAGACTGGCCACATCGATGCCGTTCAAGTGATCTACAATATTTTTGATCAAGCCCCGGAGGATCAACTCTTTCCCCTTTGCCGAGAATTGGACATTGCCACCATCGCTCGTGTACCCTTCGATGAGGGAACGCTGACTGGACTTTTGACCAAGGAGACCACCTTTCCGGCAGACGATTGGCGGTCTACTTATTTTGTTCCGGAAAATTTGCATTCCAGTGTCGACCATGCTGAGGCCTTACGCCCTACCATTCCTAGTGGAATGACCATGCCAGAACTTGCTCTACGATTTATTTTAGCGAATGATGATGTGGATACTATCATCCCCGGTATGCGAAAAATCAAGCATGTACAAGCCAATACAGCCGTAAGTGATGGAACCAAATTACCGGCTTCCCTGCTTGCCGAATTGAAGGGGCATCGCTGGGACCGCATCCCAACCTCTTGGAGTCAATAAAAATGAAACCCCGGTTTTCCAACCGGGGTTTCATTTTATATGTCCATTTGAAATGGCTTATTTTTTTAATTCATATTTGGCTGGTGTACCAAAGGTAGGCAAGCTTTTCGAAATAAAGACACGCAAATCTTCATTCGATTTTTGCAGATCCTCTCGCCGTAAATACATCATATGTCCCGACTTATACCCTTCCCATGACATCCGACTTTGGAATTTACCCCCTGGATCCATTTGCCACATATTGTATTTGGCATTGAAATAATCACACGCTCCATCATAATAGCCTGATTGAACCAGCACGTGTAAATATGGGTTTTCCGCCATTGCCAATCGCAAACTTTCGCCCGTCCGATCATTGGAGCGATCCCAAGGATTTACGGGGCCAAACATATTGTATTGGAGATCGGTCTTAAATTTAAGTTCTTCTCTCAAATACATGTTTATAGGAGGAGTGAAGGAATGCAACCAGGAGGTTAACTCGGAATTATAATCAGGTGTCTCACCTGCATCCCGCTTGTCGATTCCTAGGTAGCGAGAATCCAATCGGCCTACAGTGTATCCCTTATCACGGAGAAGTTCTTTCCAGAAAAGATTTAAGGAAATCTCCATGTTGTTTTGGAGGATCACTTTTTCCGACAAGCCGGAGTAGCGGGCCATTTGTTTGGCAATCTGGGTACGTTCTTCGGACGATAGACTTCCTCCTTTGGCCACGGCCGGCATTAAAACATCCACTGTAAACTTCTCGACTTCTGGTAACATAGCCTCCAGTGTCTTATTCTGTAAAGACGGCTCCAAAACTTTATGGTGCCAGGCAGTTGCCGCAAAATAAGGTAAACGCAAAGCGATAGCAGCTGGACCATCGCGTTTGATACCCAAATCGGTTGGAGAAACCAAAACGACACCATTCAAGTACATCCAGTGACTATTTTGAAGTTCCAAGGCTAAACCCGACACACGAGTCGTTCCATAGCTTTCACCAATCAAATACTTGGGAGAAGCCCAACGATTCATCCGCGTCACGAAGGTATCCACCCAATTGGCCAAATATTTAATGTCGGCATTGATGCCGAAGAAAAACGATTTAGGAGTATCTTTTTTAACAATGCGTGAGAACCCGGTATTCACAGGATCCACAAAAACAATGTCCGCTACATCCAAAACAGAATAAGGATTATCGGCCATGCCATACGGTTGAACGGGATAACCTTCATCATCAATTTTTAGAATACGGGGTCCCGTATACGCAATGTGCATCCAAACGGATGCCGAACCAGGTCCCCCATTAAAGGAGATGATCAAAGGTCTTTCGGCTCTATTTTTTACATCCGTGCGCTCATAATAGGTAAAGAAAACGCCAGCCACCACATCACCGGCCTCGTCCCAAACAGGCATGGTCCCTGTTACTGTTTTATAGGGTACCTTTTGCCCTTTGATGGTCACCTCATTTCCGCCCACGATTTGCATATCAGGGTCCAATGTGAGCGATTGAGCTGATTTTTTCTTTTCTTCTACCAAGGCAGGCTTTGGAGCCTCGGGTTTGGCAGGGACCGGTTTTTGTTGCGCCTCGACCTGGCTCATCCATGCCAGAGTTAAAGCCAACAGAACGTGTTTTTTGTTCATAGTTTAGAATCGTGTTGAAATGTTCTAGTAGGCAAGTTAGGAAAAAAAATAGCCAAATAAACACGAGTCAGATCAAAGGATTTTTTTTAGCGACAGCCGAAAAATCAAGAAAAAGGTCCCGCCCCTTGACAGAGACAGGACCTTTGGTCCCAGGAACAGAACAATCCCTTATTTATTGGGTTGTGGTGTATACCTCAAATAAGGCTTCACTTCTTTTATTCCTTTCGGAAATTTCTGGATAGCATCGGCGGTTGAAATACTGGGTACCACAATGGTATCATCTCCGTCCTGCCAGTCTGCTGGCGTTGCGACACTGTATTCCGAGGTCAGCTGCAAGGAGTCAATCACCCGTAATAGTTCATGAAAATTACGACCGGTAGAGGCCGGGTAAGTTAGCGTGAGTTTAATTTTTTTATCTGGCCCAATGATAAAAACCGAGCGAACAGTGGCTTTTTCAGAGGCATTGGGATGAATCATATCGTACAACGTGGCCACTTGGCGGTCCGCATCGGCAATAATTGGAAAATTCAACTTAACCCCATTTACCTCTTCGATATCAGGTACCCACCGATGATGGGAATCTAGATCATCCACGGATACAGCAATTACCTTGACACCTTTCTTCTCAAATTCTCCTTTCAATAAGGCTGTTTTCCCTAGTTCGGTGGTACAAACCGGGGTGAAATCAGCAGGATGTGAAAATAACATTCCCCAAGAATTACCTAACCATGCATGAAATTGGATGCTCCCTTCGGTGGTTTCAGCCGTAAAATCGGGGGCAATATCGCCTAATCGTAGTGACATAACGTAACCATTTAAGTTATAAACTATTTAATCTACAAACTTTATAGTCTTTTAGTTCCTTTTCGGGGAGAAAAGAAAGAAAATATGGGAATGCAGGCGAAAACTTTTATTTTTGTCGAAACCCTGATCCACCCCTATGCTGGAAACTAGCACCTTGACATTTGCTTACCCCAATGGGAAGTTATTTCAATTTGAGCCTCTCTCCTGCCAAGAAAAGGAAGATTTACTAATTCTGGGTAAATCAGGTACGGGCAAGACCACACTATTGCACTTATTGGCTTTATTGCATTCTCCTCAGAATGGATTTATTCGGATTGACGGGATCGAAACAAATCAGTTGGATCCTCGTTCCTTGGTTCGATTTCGAGCAGAAAAGATTGGTATGATTTTCCAAAAGTCTCATTTGGTCAATTCCCTTTCTGTTTTAGACAATTTACTGGTAGCCAACTATTTTGGTGGAAAAAATCTTCATCTGGAAAGGGCTCAGTTTTTAGCCGAACAGCTTCAAATACAGGATCTTTTGAGTAAGCGAGTGACCTCGCTATCGGGCGGTGAACAACAACGTGTATGCATTGCGCGGGCATTGATGAACGAACCCCGAGTCATCCTTGCCGATGAGCCGACCTCCAGCCTCGACGACGACAATTGTGCACGGGTGGTTGAGTTATTGCAAACTCAAGCAAAAAAAATTGGTGCGGCCTTGGTTATAGTAACCCATGATGCCCGCATCAAGCAGTTAATTCCACATCACATTGAACTATAAATTGCTATGTTAATTAAAATTGCCTGGAAAAATATTGTTGCCAAGCCACTCAGTAGTTTTTTATGTGTATTGCTCATGATGTTTGGAATCGCCATTATTTCCCTCGTCATGCAAATAGGCAACCAACTGGAAGCAAAGTTTAGCAAGAATATATCTGGAATTGATATGGTCGTCGGGGCAAAAGGAAGTCCGCTTCAACTTATTTTATCAAGTGTCTTTCAAATTGACGCACCCACGGGAAACATCTCACTGGAGGAAGCCTCCGCCATGTCGAAAAATCCAATGATTAAAACGTTTATCCCGCTTTCTATGGGAGATAGCTACATGGGGTATCGTATCGTAGGTACAAACGCACGGTATGCAAAACACTTTGATGCCCAATTGGCCGAAGGTCGGGATTTTCAATCGCCATTGGAGGTGGTACTTGGCGCTGAGGTTGCTGCAAAAACCGGATTAAAAGTAGGCGATACCTTCGCTAGCTCACATGGTTTAGATGGAGAGGGTGAAACCCATGATCATAGCTTATTCCGTGTGGTTGGGATCTGGAAACCCAATCAGTCGGTACTGGATAATGTGGTGGTTACCTCGTTACAATCTGTCTGGATGGTGCATGCCCACGGAGGGGAGATGGTCACGGAGGATATCACGGCAGCTTTGATTCAATTTCGATCTCCGATGGGTTTAATGACCATCCCAAGAAATATCAATGCCAATTCACGCATGCAAGCAGCATTGCCTGCGATCGAGATCAATCGTTTGTTTGCACTTTTGGGTGTGGGGATCTCTACCTTGACTTACCTAGCATGGGCAATCATGATTATTTCGGGAATCAGTGTATTCATCTCACTGTACAATGCACTCAAAGAAAGGAAATTTGAACTTGCCCTACTTTTATCAATGGGCGCCACGCGTACCAAATTATTTTTGACTTTATTGTTCGAGGGATTGATACTGGTGGGTGCAGGCGCATTTCTCGGTCTACTCATTAGCCGAATTGGACTGTTGGTACTCACCCAAACCGTAGAATCCAACCTTCGGATGACCTTGGAGGCCCAAACTTTATTACCTCAGGAATGGTATTTATTAGGGGGCGCCTTGGTGCTAGGAATTCTAGCCTCCATACTACCTTCATTCGGTGTGTACCGACTGAATATTTCCAATACCCTCGCCGAAGAGTAACTTTTTTTTACATTTGAACTTTGAAACACCTTATCAACATGAGAACCACCTTCCTTTTTTTGTTTTTGTTAGCTCCATGCCTTGTTCATGCTGTCGATCCTCCACGGAAAATTAGCTGGGAATTACTTCGAGATGTCACCTTCAAAAAAAAGTGGAATGCGGATGAAGGCATGTTCATCCTCGAACCTCAATTTGGTTCTAAGGTAAAGGAAATACAATCCAAAGAAGTTGCCATTACTGGGTATATGATACCCGTTGATATTGATGCAAATTATTACGTTTTATCAGCGAATCCGTTTGCCTCTTGCTTCTTTTGTGGTCAAGCTGGGCCAGAATCTGTCGTATCCATCAAATTTAAAGGTGTCAATCGTCGTTTTAATACGGATGACCGAGTGACCATCAAAGGAAAGTTCCGTTTAAATGCTACGGATATTAATGAATTGAATTACATATTAGATCAAGCCGAACTGGCACAATAACGCATGAGAAAATCGGTTCTACTTTCTATTTTTTTACTATTGGCCGGAGCAACCCAGGCCCAATACGAACGCAATTGGGCACTTGGATTACGAGTGGGCGAGCCAGTTGGTATAAACATCCGAAAGTATTTTTCGGAAGGTGAAAAAGCGTTTGATGTAAATGTGGGAACGTATGGTTTTCTTTATGGACGTGAACGACGTTATTTGAAGGGCGATTATCGTTCAGCAGGTCTCATGATTCAAGGAATTTATTCTTGGCATCATGCCTTATTTAACAGGGAAGCCCTTCATGTGTATTATGGGTTTGGGGGACAAATTAACCAGCGAAACCATTTCCCAGATAGCCGAATTGGGCAACGAGACGACTCTGAGCAGAAACTTTCCCTAGGACCAGCCGGGGCGGTCGGAATAGAATACAAATTACCCAACAATGATATTGGTGTTTTCCTCGATGCGGGAGGCTATGTCGAACTCCTACCGGCTCCCTTTTTCACGAACCTCCAAATCAGTGGTGGGATTCGATTAAATCTATTGAAATGAGTGATATTCTATCCATTTTTCGAAAAATTGCGTTCCTAGAGGGATGTTCATTTCTCGCTTTAGGCATCACCATGCCGCTAAAATATAAGTTTGACATGCCGACACCCAATTACTGGGTGGGGATGATCCACGGGGCACTTTTTATTGCGTATGTGATTCTGCTGCTTTGGGTCTGGAAAAAGTATCGATGGAAGTTTAGTCTAGTTTTTTGGTCTGGCCTAGCTAGCCTAATTCCTTTCGGTACTTTTATAGCCGATAAACTAATTTTCCACCCGGCGGCGAAGAAATAAGAAATCCATTACTTCCCCGTGGGGTGCCGTTAATAAGGCTATTCCGATAAACAAGACAGGCCAAAGAAGTTCAGGATGATTGAAGTACCAAAAGATAGCGATCAAAGCAAAAATTCCGACCAAAGCGATCAACGAAAAGGGGATCGCTTTTTTGCTTAATTGAATCCAACTAAAGCCCATGAAATTCTTCAACTCCATGAATGTTAAAATAGCATGCCAACAGCAGAAATACACAGCAAATCCCATCAATAAGGGAAGACGCCAAAGGATTAACCACCACACCAGGAGTATCGAAATGCTATGCTGAGCAGCTTTCCACTGGTTGGTAATGGCGCCTAACCACAACAGGCCAATCAAGATCGTGGTTATGCCCATGGCCTCGATGACCCCCTCATGGGATACAAGAAACCGATACAGAGTATCCCAGCCATGCACGAATGGAAACTGATGCAAAATGGTATTTACTTCCTCCAAATGAGTTAAAAATAGGCCACCCAGAATGCTTACCCCATAGGCAAAGGCAAAAACTCGATACAATGTTTGGTGAGGCCATTTAAAATATTGTAGATCAATTTCACCAAAGTGAAGTGCCGATAGACAAATGAAACCTAATAGACCTAGTACCGGGGAAATCAACCAAATCAAACCAAAAATAACCATTCTACCCAGGTACTTGACCAAAAAAGACAGAATGGAAAAAGGTTGATTTAAATCTTGGGCCGATTTTTTAGCGACCAAATGATCCAATCCCCCATGTGGAATTCCGGTCACCCAAACACCCACCAATAGGAAGCCGATCACCTGCATTTCCTCAAAGCCGATCCACTCAGACCAAGCCAAAATAAGAAGTGGCAAGATAATCAAAATATAATATTTAGTATACGCTCCCATACAGCACGGAGAAAGGGTTTTTTAGGCAGTTTGCTAAACAATAACACTTCCTCCCACCAACTAGTTTGCTCTTTTAAAAACTTAAATGTTCGATCTAAAGGAACTCGATTTAATAAAGCATCAAAAACCGGTATCGATTGAGAGGAATGATTCTGTAAGATATGCAAAAGCAGGAGATCATACACTCGAAATCGAATCGAAGATGCATTCTTCTTTTTGGAAGTTGAAAAGTACACAGCTGCCATCTCTTTCGAATGCTCCCAAATACGATAAAAAGCATACCCAGTGGATGGCTTGATTTTTCCTGCACCTCCCCCAATGAATTGAATTCCCTCCGGCGATTGAGCAAGAAATGCCCCACCGTACATAGGAATACAGCCTTCTTCTTGGTCAACTACTTCCCAATTCCCTCCCCATCGTTGGCTAATTGCCATCAAATGCTGTTCATATTCCCTTTTGGACCATACCGTTGGGGAAAATACCGTAAATTCGACCAACGCCTCCGTGGCAGAATACGGAAGAACATATAAAAATGCCATACCATCCAAAGGTTGTGGGACCGATAAATCCATAAGGGTCATGGTATTGGATGCAAATCGTGGATTTTCTGTTTTTATTCTCCATCCCACAAAATGCTGTTTTAAGTGCAAATCATGCCCCACTAAGGGAGGAATAATGGATGAGAATATTCGATTCGCCCGTATCTTTCCTTGTGAGGTTTCTACTAAAACACCGGATATCGAGGTAACTTTTGCTTGAATAAATTCAATTGGAAATTGATCAAGAAGGGGGCGATGAAAGTCGAAAAAGTCTTGACTTGAAATCTGTTGATATGTAAAATCTTGTAGGCAATAGACCGTGGAATGTTGTGATGAATCGATGACTTCGATATTTGACCACTGATGTGAAACGATTTGGGGGTATATCAATTCTTGAGGAGACGCCCAAAAGCACCAAGTTTTCTCGGCCGCTCCCCATGGCAATTCGTCAACCAAAACGATTGATTCATGATGGTAATTAGGGTGCGAGACCAACTGATACATTAGCTGCAAGCCAGCGCACCCAGCTCCCACAATCAGAATGTCCGTTGTTCGCTCCATGTTTAGGTTGTTGATGTTTCCTAACAACCTATAATACAAGGAATTGTTAAAAAAAAGAGGCCTACTGTGAGGCCTCTTCCTGAAAGTTTATCGTTAGAATTAATGAGCAGCGTTTCCTTCTGCTTTTTTATTCCGCATGACAAAGAAAAGGACAATAAACGCAATCGTCAAAATCGCGGGGATCACCGCGATGTTATCCAAAGTAGCTTGGCCGGCGGCTAATTCCATAGCGTCCCCTACCAATCCAGCCTCTGAGGCTTTTGCTTTTTCGGCATCCAACCAGCCACCAATGATCGGTTGGAAGATCGACACGCCCACCATCCCGGCGCCCCCAATGAGGGACATACCCAAGGCACCTGTCTTAGGTAGGTAAACGGCCACAAAAGAAATCATGTTGGGCCAGAAATAACAAACGCCAACGGCAAATAAAACGGCTGCAAGATACACCATGCCACCGGTAGCTTGACTCATCAACACAATGGCGAGGGTCGAAATAACGGCAGAGGCCAACAGAACACCCGTGATATTCAAACGATGAATCAATGGGCCAGCAAAATAACGGCCGACTGCCATAAGACCTGTCACCATAGCCAAAATTAGAAGAGGTTGTGCACCGGCAGCACCCAGAATCCGCTCTACCCAACTTTGTGTACCTAATTCGGTAGTAGCCGTCATGATCATGCATACCAGCATCAACCAATAAAGTGGGGAAGAGAGAATTGCCTTCAAGTTTTCAGCAGTGGAGCCGTTTCCTTCGACTTTATGCTCAGGAAATTGCTGACCATAGAACAAGAAACCGTAAATGGCCATGGGGATGTACATCACGGCAATTTTAATTTGCCATCCCATACCGGCATTGGTTAAGAACGTAGCGATCAAAGAACCGATGGCTATTCCTCCGGGAAACCAAACGTGAAATTTGTTCAACATGGTGGCTTTGTTCTCATCATACATATTGGCAATCATGGGGTTATAGGCTGCTTCCACCATCCCGTTACCAAAGCTGATAAAGAAAGTCGAGAAGAACAATGGCCAATAGCTTGTGGACAAAATGGAGAAAGTGATTCCTGCCAAATGACAAAAGAAAGCCACCCAACCCAATTTTTTAGGACCGAGTGTATTGTAAAGAGGGCCACCCACTAGTGTGGCAATGGGAAATCCAAAGATTCCCATAAAGTTGATCCACCCCAACTGGGTATCGTTCAAATTAAAATCACTAGCAAGATCGTTCATGATCCCCGCTCGAATACCAAAAGCAAAAGCGGTGGTAATCAGGGCAAAACAACTCGCCAAAAAGAGTCGATTTTTGTTTAACATAAATGAGTAGGTTTAAGGGTTTGATTCGCACCGCCAAAAATACAGGAAAATAAGAAGGTTCAAAAAAGAATCCAATAAATTGTAGAAATGACAATTTTTCTGGCGTTTCGTCGAATCAAGGTTCGGGCATCTTGGAGGAATTTGTATCTTTGGCTTATTGAACATTTCATTCATTCACCCTAAAAACAATTGAAAAGTATGCAAAGGAAAATAAGAATGGGCATGGTTGGAGGTGGTCGTGGGGCCTTTATTGGAGCTGTTCACCGCACCGCTGCAGCCATCGACGGCGAAATTGAACTTGTCTGTGGGGCGTTCAGTGGAAATCCCGAAAAATCCATTCTTTCAGGACAAGATTTGATGCTTGCCCCGGATCGTTGTTATGGAACTTTCGAGGAAATGATCCTTAAAGAAAAAGAACGACCCGATGGTATGGATGTAGTCTCGATCGTGACACCCAATCATTTGCATTTCGCCCCGGCAAAAATGGCGCTAGAGAACGGGTTCGATGTAATTTGTGACAAACCTGTGACATTTTCACTAGAAGAAGCCCTAACGTTAAAAGAAATTATTCAAAAAACGGGAAGAACTTTTGCTCTCACCCACACTTACACGGGCTACCCTATGGTGAAAGAGGCCCGGGAACTTATCAAACAGGGGGTGCTTGGTACCATCCGGAAAGTGATGGTGGAATATCCTCAAGGTTGGTTATCCCATTATGTAGAAGGAGGCGAAAATAAACAAGCCAATTGGCGGACCGACCCGAGCCAATCCGGTCAAGGAGGGGCATTGGGGGATATCGGTACACATGCGGAAAATTTGGCTGAAACAATCACTGGGCTTCATATCACCCAAGTATGTGCAGATGTTTCGATCATGGTTGAAGGACGACTCCTTGATGATGATGCCAATGTATTGATACGATTCAACAATGGGGCAAAAGGGGTATTGTCGTGTTCCCAAATAGCCAATGGAGAAGAAAATTCACTGAAAATTCGGGTTTATGGTGAAAATGGCAGCTTAGAATGGCATCAAATGGAACCCAATACCTTGTATCATCGGACCCAATATGACCATACGCGCATCATTCGCCCAGGGGTTGGCAATTTGAGCGAATCCGCGAAGGCCCATATCCGAGTACCATCAGGACACCCGGAAGGTTATTTCGAGGCGTTCGCAAATATTTACCGAAACTTTGCTCGAACCGTCCGGAAACGTATGAATGGAGAAACCCCCAATGCAATTGATTTGGACTTCCCTACCATTGAAGAGGGAATCCGAGGAATGTTGTTTGTCGAAAAAGTATTGGAATCCAGTAAGTCAGAGCAAAAGTGGATATCCATTCCGGAATAACAAAGTGGAAAACTGGCTTTTCAAATTAATGCCTTTTTTTCCTGATAAATTTTGGAAATTGAGGTTGAATCTAGCCGGTTCTTTGTTCTATTCACTCGTACGATTATGAAAAAACACCATGTACTCTCCATTTTACTTTTAGTCGCCGGAATATCGCCTGGTGCTTTGGCCCAAGCCATGGCCAATTTAACCGAAGATAAGCCTTACATCGAAAATGGGATTGAATACAGCTATTCAATCACAAATGCCCGAGATGAAAAGGATTATTCTAGGTTTGAAGTCAGTATTTTTGCCCGTAATAAAAGCGGCTGCCAGCTCATCTATTTAAATCGAGGTGAAGTGGCGCAAGCATTTGATGGAGACCCTGCCGCAGTGGCTCGATTTGAGTGCATCAATGCCACCGGGCGACGACTAACGTCCAAGGGCGCCAATCTCCGTGCCCGGCCCTTCTCAGTACCCTATGCTCAACCCAATAAAGGCGCTGATGGCAAAACAACGTATACGACCATTCGGGTACCTGCGGGTTTTTTATTGCGAAACGGGGAAACTTTAGCAAATAATATCATTGTCATCACCCCGTTAGGAGAAAAACCTGTTTTCAAAGTAAGAATCCAAAATTTTTCTGAATTAACACAAGATTAACGTTCAACCACAATGAAAACCATCAAAGGACCGGCTATCTTTTTGGCACAATTTATCGGAGATGAAGCCCCTTTCAACTCCCTAGATTCAATTACCGACTACATGGCCAATCTTGGCTACAAAGGTGTACAAATCCCCACGTGGGATCCACGTATGATCGACCTCAAGTTAGCCGCCGAGTCAAAAACCTATTGCGACGAACTTTCCGGAAAATTGGCTGATAAAGGGTTAGCAATTACCGAGCTTTCTACTCACCTTCAGGGCCAACTAATCGCCTCCCATCCTGCCTACAATGCCATGTTCGATGCATTTGCACCTAAGGAAGTACACGGTGATGAGCCTGCACGACGAGCTTGGGCCACCCAACAGTTGACCTATGCAGCCCAAGCCTCGCAAAATCTGGGGCTTTCCTCTCATGTGGGCTTTTCAGGTGCCCTAGCTTGGCCTTTTTTATATCCTTGGCCTCAACGTCCATCTGGTTTGATTGAAACCGCTTTTCAAGAACTAGCCAATCGTTGGCGCCCTATTCTTGATGTATTTGATCAAAATGGCGTAGATTATTGCTACGAATTGCATCCAGGCGAGGATTTGTATGATGGGTCTACCTTTGAGATGTTCCTCGATTACCTTGATGGACATACCCGTGCCAACATTAATTACGATCCCTCCCATTTTGTCCTTCAATGTCTGGATTATGTATCCTTCATTGATCTTTACCATGACCGGATCAAAGCTTTCCATGTAAAAGATGCCGAATTTAATCCATCCGGAAAACAAGGAGTCTACTCAGGCTACGCTGGTTGGGCCAATCGAGCTGGCAGATTTAGATCTTTGGGCGATGGACAAGTGGATTTCTCGGCTATATTCTCCAAATTATCTCAATATGACTACGATTCTTGGGCAGTTTTGGAATGGGAATGCTGCATTAAATCCTCTGAACAAGGAGCTCGGGAAGGCGCTCCATTTATCGAACAACACATTATTGAGGTTGCCACACGCGCTTTTGACGATTTCGCCGCCACTGGAACCGATGAGGCGTTTAACCGCCAGGTATTGGGGTTATGATTCTGGTCTAAAAAGCGTTTTTTAATGATGTATGCTGAGAGATAGGAGATGAGTTGTCACGGCCAATTGAAACGCTCATCTCCCATCACTCATCTCCCACCTTCTTGTTCGATGGAAAAGAAAGAGGTATCTTTGATTTTCAACGATCGATGGATGACGCTAGAAGGTAAAAAAATCATATTAGGAGTTACAGGGAGTATCGCAGCCTACAAAAGTGCCTCCTTGGTCCGTTTACTTGTACAAGATGGGGCTGAGGTACAAGTGGTTATGACCCACACCGCACACGAATTCATTACTCCTCTGACATTGTCGACCCTTTCCAAACGGCCGGTCATCACCCAATATACCCATGCCAATGGGACTTGGGAGAATCATGTGGAATGGGGAATGTGGGCTGATTTAATCGTGATCGCTCCTGCTACAGCTCACTTTATGGGAACTTGTGCCCAAGGACTCTGCCCAGATGTCCTCTCAGCTATTTACCTATCAGCCAAGTGCCCTGTGATGTGGGCACCCGCCATGGATCTTGACATGTACATTCACCCCGCCACACAAGAAAATAGGGCCCGATTGAAATCGTTTGGAAATCAGATCCTAGAGGCAGAATCAGGGGAATTGGCGAGTGGTCTGGTAGGCCAGGGCCGTTTGATGGAACCCGAACGTATCGTTCACCATATTCAGTCCTTTTTTAATGCGGATCCACTTTGGAAAAATAAACGCGTATTGATTACCGCTGGACCTACTCAAGAGGCCATTGATCCCGTACGGTATATTTCCAATCACTCTACCGGAAAAATGGGGTTTGCCTTAGCCAAGGCATGCCAACAAAAAGGGGCTAAAGTAACCCTGATTTCTGGGCCAGTTTCGATCCCTTTTCCAGAAGGTGTTCAGGTTATTCCTGTGGTCTCTGCCCAAGAAATGATGCAAGCCGCAGTGGACAACCATGCCCAACAAGATCTTGTTATTTTTTCTGCAGCTGTGGCCGATTACGCTCCCTCCGAGGTATCTTCCACGAAAGTGAAGAAAAGTGCCACCGATTGGTCTATTTCTCTAAAACAAAATCCAGATGTTGCCGGGACGCTTGCCTTCCAAAAGAAACCGGGACAAATCCACGTAGGATTTGCCTTGGAGACACATCAAGAAAGAGACTATGCTCGAAAAAAATGGGAGAAAAAGAAATTTGATTTCCTTGTGTTAAATAGTTTACAAGATGCCGGGGCAGGTTTTCGTTATGATACAAATCGTGTATCTTTATTGAATCCAGCAGGAAATTGGATCGAATTTCCGTTGCAATCGAAACAAACACTGGCTTTTGACTTACTAGACCAATTTTCAACGGTATGGACCACTTCCAACAATTCGTAAAATCAACTCTACTCGTCCTTTTCTTTTTACCTTTCGCAAGCCAATCACAAGAATTGGATTGCACGGTTAGCGTCAATTTTAGCCAAATTAGCTCCAAGCAAATTCCAGACCCCGCTGTTTTTGAAGAGTTAAAAACAGCCATTACCAATTTCATGAATACTCAACGTTGGACCAATGACCTGTTCGCTCAAAATGAAAAAATCAAATGTAACTTGGTCTTAAATTTACTCCAATCGCCCCGGCTCAATGTATTTTCAGGTAACATCCAATTTCAAGTTGTTCGTCCTGTATATGGAACTACCTACCAAACCGTGCTGCTCCAATACTTAGATCGAAGTGTCGAATTTTCATTTGCTCCAGAGGAACGATTGATGGTCTTCAATGAGCAAGGATTTACAAATAATTTAACCTCCATCTTAGCATTTTATTCGCTAGTGGCCTTGGCAGTCGATTATGATTCCTTTGGAAAACTCAGCGGAACTCCCTACATCCAAAGGGCATTCAATGTGGTGAATTTGGCCAATGATGCCTCCTTGGCTTGGCGAGCCCAAAGTGATACCCGAAGCCGGTATTGGTTAATGGAAAACCTCCAAAATCAACAACTCCTTGTCTTTAGAGAAGGACTCTATACCTACCATCGTTTAATTTTAGATGACTTTTCAAGTGATATCATAGGACATCAACAGCAAGTAATTGACTGGTTGAAATCGGTATTATCTGTTCAAGAAAAACGTGGAAACCTCGTGCTCATCAGTTCTTTTTTAGACGCCAAAGCCGAAGAACTTACGCAAATGTTTAGCGAAGCCACACCTGCCATGAAACAAGAGGCCTTTCAGACCTTGACTAAATTAGCTCCTGATAAAACTTCGGTATTTCGAACGATATTAAAACCTTAATTCATGAGTCGAATTCTATCTCTTTTCTGTTTACTCATTTTACTTGGTTGCCAACCCAAGCCTACCCCTAAACAAGAGGTCAAGACGGTGGTTAAAGAGCCCGTCGCAGCAACTAAAAAGCTATCCATGATCGAGCAGAAAGTGGTAGAACAAGGCCTTATAGACATCCAAGAGGTAGATGCCACTTTATGGGTGGACCTAAAATATGCGACGACTGATAATTTTTTTGGCGAAAATGTTTACGGTGACTTCACAACCGCCTACCTCCAAAAAGAACCTGCCGAGGCGCTAAAAAAGGCGCATGACCTCCTAAAAAAACAATATCCCACCTACCGACTTCTGGTTTACGACGCCGTTCGGCCCCGAAGTGTTCAGTATATTTTATGGGAAAAATTGGATAGTATTCCACCCAAACTGAGAACCAATTATGTTGCCGACCCCGTGAAGGGCTCCATACATAATTATGGATGTGCCGTTGACTTAACCATCTACGATACCGAGGCCAAACAACCACTGGATATGGGAACCCCCTTCGATTACTTTGGTTATTTGGCCTACCCCAGAAAAGAAAATGAGATGTTAGCGAACGGTTCTTTAACAGAACAGCAAGTCAATCATCGGAAAATCCTTCGACAAGTCATGCAAGCTGCCGGGTACGAACCTATCACCTCGGAGTGGTGGCATTTTAACTACCATAGCCGAAAGGTTGCCAACAGAAAATACAAGATTGTTGAATAACGAAACTTGGGATTCTTTTGGGAGAGGTGTATCTTTGTTCTTTACTTAAAGGCTGAATCCCTGTGTTAGATAAAATTCAACAAGTAGCTCTTGACATTGAGCAGTGGCAAATCACGGATAAAGAGAGTTTAGAAAAATTCCGATTGGCGTACCTAAGCAAAAAGGGAATCCTCAATGATCTTTTTGAGGCATTTAAACTTGTTCCACCAACTGAAAAGAAAGCAGTTGGGCAAGCTTTGAATCAGGTGAAGCAGGCTGCCGAGGCACTTTTGAAAAATAAAACGGAGGAGCTTAGTCAAGCGCAAGAAATGGGAACTGGATCAGAACTGGATCTGACACTCCCAACTGCCCCATTCTCGGTTGGTTCTATGCATCCACTCACCATAGTGCGCCAACGAATCACGCAAATTTTTGCCCGCATGGGCTTTAATGTTGAAGATGGCCCTGAAATCGAAACGGACTGGTACAACTTTGGTGCATTGAACTTCCCAGACAACCACCCGGCGCGCGAAATGCAGGATACTTTCTTCATCGCTAAAGGCCAAAAGCAGTCTGAGGATGTATTGCTTCGTACCCACACCTCGAATGTACAAATTCGACTCATGGAACGAAAAAAGCCACCCCTGCGCTCCATCATGATTGGCCGTGTTTACCGAAATGAAGCCATTTCAGCCCGGGCACATTGTCAATTTCACCAAGTTGAAGGTCTTTTCGTTGATAAAAATGTAAGCTTCCAAGACTTGAAAGACACCCTATATCATTTTGCCAAAGAAATGTTCGGGGCAGATACACAAATTCGACTACGTCCGAGTTATTTTCCCTTCACCGAACCAAGTGCGGAAATCGATATTTCTTGTTTCATTTGCGGAGGCGATGGATGCAATGTCTGTAAACATAGTGGATGGGTAGAAATCGCGGGATCCGGAATGGTAGATCCTAATGTGTTGGAAGCGTGTGGAATCGATTCCACCGAATACACCGGATTTGCCTTTGGTATGGGGATCGAACGCATCACTATGCTAAAATATGGTATTCATGACCTTCGGCTATTCTTTGAAAACGATGTTCGTTTCTTACGGCAATTTACCGGAGCTTAAATAAAATTAAACGATTAAAAATGGCCTCCATTGGGAGGCCATTTTTATTGAATCGAAAACGGAACCTTATCGGGATCTACATTTCCGCCGGTTAATATGACCCCAACTTTTTTTCCGTGATAAGCCTGTCCATGCCGCTTGAACGCAGCCAAAGGAACAGCACACGATGGTTCGATCAATTGACCGATTCCTTCGTAAACACGCTCCATAGCTTCTAAAATTTCAGAATCCTGCACCAGCCAAATGTCGTTGACATAGCGCTGGATGATTTCCAAAGTGCGTTCGCTTAATGTGGTCAACAATCCATCGGCTACAGTTTGAATGTAAGGAGCTTTTTCCACTCGCCCACTTCGAAAAGACAAAACGGCATCGGCAGCCCCCTCTGGCTCCCCCGCAATTACGTGGGCAGTTGGATGAAAATAATGGACGGAAAGCGCGGTACCACTCAACAAACCACCACCCCCCACAGGTGCCATGACGAGATCCAGCCCTGGACAATCCTCGATTAACTCTTTGGCGGTAGTCGCCTGACCCGCAATGACATCATAATCGTCAAATGGATGAATAAAGGTAGCACCCGTCGCGGCTTGAACTTGTTCCACCGTCGATACACGAGCTTCTAATGTAGGTTCACAAAAAATAACCTGACCTCCTAAAGCTTCCACTCCAGCAACTTTCACTTTAGGCGCATTGGAGGGCATTACGATGAAGGCTTGTGTTCCAACCTGTTTGGCGGCCAAGGCAATTGCTTGGGCATGATTTCCGGAGGAATGAGTTACCAGCCCCTTGGCACGATCTTCACTCGACAGACGCAAAACTGCATGCATACCGCCTCGTGCCTTGAATGCTTTAATTTTTTGTTGATTCTCACATTTGAAAAACAACGAGGCGCCAGCCCAGGCATCAAGCTGATCACTTCGCAAAACAGGAGTCCTGTGTATGTAGGGCCGAATTAAATCATGAGCGGACTCGATGTCTTCACGGGTCGGAATTTGAGATAAAAACATAAATTAGCGTTTCAATTTTTCAATTTCACGAATGACCTCCACAATACCTTTCAAGGGAATTCGAACCCATGAAGGTCGGTAGTTAATTTCATAACCTAACTCGTAAACCGACTTTTCCAAGAGGTGAAATTGAAGCAAGTAATTGATCTCGTTGTTGTTTTTGAAAAGCAAGTGCCCTGGGCCAAAATACCCTAGGTATTCCGACAAATACGTATCCCGAATCAAACGATACCAACGCTCGGCAGCCCGCTCAAGCTCTTGCTCGGCTTTCCCAGCTGTTTCTTCAGCATGAAAAAGTTTAGCTGAAACGGCGTAATGATAGGACCGGATCATCCCTGCCACATCTTTGAGCGGCGAATGCTTGATTTTTCGGTGTGTGATAGAACTCTCAGGTTCTCCTTCAAAATCAATGATTTTAAGGTCATCTTGACATACCAAGACCTGTCCCAAGTGGTAATCTCCATGAACTCTCGTTCGGTAGGATTCTAGCGGCCGTGTCAAAATTTGATCTACAAAGTCAATGATTAAATCTTTCGATTCCATGAATGTCCAGGCCAGTTTTTGAGCTCTGGGATCAAGATCCATGTAATGGTCGGTAAGAAGCTGATAGCGATTTTCAATCAAGGATTCTACTTTCTGATGAATAAACCGCCGATACGAGCGATCAAAAGGATCAGCTCGGAAATCCTCGGTACCTCGAGTACTAAACAGAGCTTCATGCATTTGGGCCGTACGTTGAGCTAGAAGCGTCACCTGATCAAAAACCTTTTCACGAATTTGAAAATCACCCTCCACAAAGGCATGAATGAAATCATTCAGGTAATCGCCTGTTTTTGACCAGTCATCTTTTTCATTCTCAATGACCTCTACCATCATTCCAAACGTTACGTGCGGGCGGTCGTGTCGTCGCCAGGTAACACTCCCCGCAAATCGTGGAATATGTTGAAATCCTGAATTTTGGGTAATGTATTCCACCATTTCAACCTCTGGATTGGTTTCTGAGAATAACTTTCGATATAGCTTAAAGAAAAAGGTATCCGAATAAATGAAAGCTGTATTACTGGAATCGATGACCGGTAAATAGGAAACCACTTCAGGTAATTCCACATAGGCTTTCCCCCGATGCAACTCTATAGCATACCCGTTTTTCTGTTTTTCTTGGGTATTCTTTCCTATGTGTTCAAACAAGGCATACCGAAACGTTGGGTCATAGGTGGCATCCACCAAGAAACCCTCTTGATCCTCCAAAGTAGCTGCTACGATGATGCCTTCCTCCGCTAGTTGGTCGGATTCTTGGGAGGAGATAAAGGAAACGGGTAACAGATAATTTTCTGCCTCGCCTTCGGTATATTTGGATTCAAAAATGACAAAAAAATACGTTCGATCTTGCCATGAAAGGCGAACTGCGTCTTTAATCTTTAGGCTAACCAACGTTCGCGCCTTACCAGCAAACCAACGACATTTTTGAATAAAATTAGGCAATAAATTGTCCTCCAGTACGGTATGGACATATTTATCACGTTCAAATCCTTCCCAATCAAGGGATAAATTAAATAAGGCGGTCATGCGAATAAGGGTCAGGTTAAATAAATCGTCTCACAAATTAGGGAACGGGACTTTATTTCCCAAATCTCCAACCTAAGAAACCGACTTTATCTGTATTTTTGTTAATAAACCCAGATAAACGAATGAAAAAATTCATCATTGGCTTGGTCTGCTGGGCAATTTCCCCGGCTTGGGCCCAAAACTCCGCATCCATGAATCCATTTGATCAACCTTTTGGTACACTTCACGAAACGGCACCTTACAGTAAAATTCGGCCTGAGCACTTTATTCCCGCCATCAAGAAAGGAATAGAGTTGGGTCGTAAAGAAATTGACCAAATTAAAACGAATCCTGCCAAACCTACCTTTACCAATACCATTGTGGCCTTGGAAAACGCAGGTAAATCGTTAGGTCGAGTAACTCGCGTGATGAACCACTTAAATGGTTCTGAGACGACACCAGACATCCAATCGGCTGTTCGGCAGGCCGCACCGCTGTTGACAGAATATTCCAATGATGTCTCTTTAGACCCAGTGTTATTCCAACGCGTAAAAGCGGTGTGGGATGGTCGTGCGGCGCTCAAATTAGATAAAGAAGACGCCATGCTCCTAGAAAAAACCTACAAAAGCTTTGCCTCAAATGGGGCGGCGTTGGAGGCCTCTGCACAAAGTAAATTGAGAGAAATTAATAAAGAACTTTCTCTTTTATCTTTGCAATTTTCAGAAAACATTTTGAACGCGACCAATGCATACAAATTGCATATTACCGATGAAAGTCGTCTAAAAGGGTTGCCCGACTTTGTAAAAGAAGGTGCTCGCGCCACAGCCAAAAAAGCCAATTTAGAGGGATGGGTATTTACCCTACAAGCTCCATCCTATGGGCCATTCATGCAATATGCCGAGGATCGTGACTTGAGAAAAGAATTGTTCTTGGCCTTTAGTTCACGTGGCTTTAAAGGAGATACCTACGATAACCAAGCGAACATTCAAAAAATTGTACAACTTCGCTACGATAAGGCTCAATTGCTAGGCTATGACACTTGGGCAGATTATATTTTGGAAGAACGAATGGCCAATACCAAAACCATCGTTTGGGATTTCCTTCAGGACATTCAAAAATATGCAGAACCGGCGGCTATGGCAGAAATGAAGGAATTAACCGCCTTTGCCCAAAGTATTGGTTTCCCAGAGCCTCAGTTGCAACGATGGGATGTTTCTTTTTACAGTGAAAAACTCAAAAAAGAAAAATATGCCATCAATGATGAAATCTTAAAGCCTTACTTTAAGTTGGAGAATGTACTCGATGGAATTTTCACATTAGCCAATCGTCTTTATGGCATCACCTTTAAACTGAATCCCGCCATCGAAGGTTGGCACGAGGATGTGAGAGCCTATGAAGTATTTGATAAAAATGGTAAATTATTGGCAGTTTGGTATGGTGATTATTTTCCTCGCCCAGGGAAACGAGCTGGCGCATGGAATAACTCCGTTCAAGGCCAATGGATGCAAGGTGGGAAAGATATTCGCCCTCATGTAGTGAATGTCTGTAATTTCTCCAAACCAACAGATACCAAACCTTCCTTACTTACTTTTTATGAAGTAACCACTCTTTTCCACGAATTTGGCCATGCGTTGCATTCCATGATGGCCGCAGGAAAATATGCATCCTTGTCGGGTACAAGTGTAGCTTGGGATTTTGTGGAGCTTCCAAGCCAAATCATGGAAAATTTTGCAGAACAACCTGAAGTTCTACGCATGTTTGCTCGCCATTACCAGACAGGTGAAGTAATACCTCAAGAATTGATCGATAAACTACGGGCAAGCGCCAATTTTATGTCGGGTACGGGTACGATGCGTCAACTTGGTTTGGGGATGATCGACATGACCTACCACAGCACCAAACCAACTGGTGAATCCGTGGCTGAAATTGAACGCAAAGCAGACGTAGCAGCCAAACTATACCCAAAAACTGAAGGGACGGCTACTTCGACTTCATTCTCCCATATTTTTGCGGGTGGTTATTCTGCTGGATATTATAGCTACAAATGGTCGGAAGTATTGGATGCCGATGCGTTTGAGCTATTTAAAGAGAAAGGAATTTTCAACAAAGATGTGGCCGAGTCCTTCCGGAAAAACATTTTGTCGGCAGGTGGTACTGAAAAACCCATGGAACTTTACAAAAAATTCCGAGGCCGTGAACCCAAAACCGATGCTATGCTACGAAGATCTGGTCTTTTGCAATAAAGCTTAGATTGATAGAAAAACCAGTTTGGCGTACCAAACTGGTTTTTTTTATGAACGCCGAAGTGACTTTAATTCGCGTAAGGTTTGCCTTGGATCGGTTGAAGAAAATACAAACGAACCTGCTACCAGGACATCTGCCCCAGCTTGTACCAAGCGAGCGCCTGTCGATAGGTTGACACCACCATCCACCTCAATTAGTGTATTCAATCCTTTTTCGTCAATCATTTGGCGCAACCGTAGCACTTTATCCACGGTATTTTCAATAAATTTCTGACCTCCGAATCCAGGATTAACTGACATCAATAAAACCATATCCAAATCAGGCAATATTGCGTCTAAAACAGTCAAGGAGGTTCCCGGATTTAATACGACGCCTGCTTTGGCTCCTGTTTCTTTGATTTGACCAATGGTACGATGTACATGCGTACACGCCTCAAAATGTACAGTAATCCATTCTGCTCCCGCCTTTCGAAAATCTTGGATGTATTTTTCAGGTTGAACGATCATCAAATGTACATCCAGAGGTTTTTGGGCATGTCGAGCAATGGCCTCTGTGACGGGTAATCCGTACGAAATATTGGGGACAAATACGCCATCCATGATATCGATATGAAGCCAATCTGCGGCTGAGTCATTCATTAATTCAACATCGCGTTGAAGATTGGCAAAATCAGCTGCCAACATAGATGGAGCAATGAGGGGAGAAACAGACATGAAGTGTTGGATTTTTGTACAAAAGTAGAAAAGATTCCAAGGTCTACCAAAATCAAAAAAGGTCAGGGAAGTTTCATTCCCTGACCCATCCAGCAAAACAAGTATTTTTACTTGTTTATTCCTTTGATGTATATTTCGGTTCGGCGGTTTTTAGCATGATCGGCTTCAGAACAGCTGACTCCATCGGTGCAACCATTCACAGGTTTGCTTTCGCCATACCCTTGGAAAGTAACCCGATTTCGACTAATACCTCGTTTAAACAGATATTCAGCCGATACCAACGCCCGATTGTCCGATAGGGTTTGATTGAACTCAGTGGAGCTACGGCTGTCGGTATGAGCACTTAATTCAACTTCCATATCCGGATAATCCCGCATAATTTTTAGAAGTTTGTCTAATTCCGCTATTCCAGCCTTTTTTAAGACGTACTTTCCATAATCGAAGTACAAATTATCAATTGTCAATATATCTCCAGGAGAGAACATCGGAATATTGGTTTCTTGAGGCGGATTTGCACAACTAACTTTGGCAATCGAGATATTTCGAGCGGCCATATTAGCTACTTTTGCCTCCAATTCATAGGCACATCCTTCCACAGCATCAAAACGATAGAAACCATTGGCGTCGGTTACGACGGTCGAAACAGAGCCATCACACAAATTTTTAACAGAAACAGTGACATTGGCAATGCCTTTACCTCCAGTTTGGGCTAAAATTTGACCAGAAATAGGACATGTTTTGGTATTCAGTTTGCCGGCAGGCCCATTTCCTGCGATATCAGCAGGCTTATCAGGACTCATAGGTATTTCGATCCGAGTAACTTCGATGTCACATCCAGCTGTATTGATTTCGGCTTTGGCATTTTGGTATCCCGCTAGGGTGGCATTAAAGGTAATCACCACATCCTTCGCTAAATTATCCAAGGTCAAAGTACCATCTGGACCTGTAACCGCGGAAACTCGATTTCCTTTCGCATCTGTGTAACTGATTTGCGCATTGGGGAGTGGATTTTTCGTATTCGCATCAAACACCGCTAACAAAAACGTGCAACCATCTACGATTTCACAAGTCCGATCGAACGAATAAATATCATCGTCATCCCCACCTCGTTTCCGATTGGATGAAAAATATCCTTTTTTACGCTCCCCATCGGTAATAAATCCAAAATCATCCTTGGCTGAGTTGATGGGAGCCCCAAGATTGGTGACAGTCCCGCCTACTTGTTGGCCTTTCATTTTTACCACAAACACATCTAAATCGCCTAAACCGGGATGACCATTCGAAGAAAAATATAGATTACCTACCTCATCAAGAAACGGGAACATCTCATTTCCTTCGGTATTTACCTCAGGTCCTAGATTGAGCGGTGCAGACCAATTCAGACCATCGTAAGTGGAAAGATACAAATCGGTACCCCCAAAACCACCGGGCATATCCGAAGCAAAAATCAAGAAAGTTTCATCTGCCGACAACGTAGGATGACCGGTAGAATATTCGTCTGAGTTAAAAGGAAGTTCGGTGATTTTTCCAAAGCTCCCTGATTTGGAGGATTCACCGAGATATAATTTTAGTTTGTTGATACCATCCGAACTTTTCCGGTATTTTCCATTAAGAAAGTTATTACGGGTAAAAATAACTTTGGAACCGTCTTTAAAAAAAGCGGCTGGGCCTTCGTGATACTTAGAATTTAGACCACCCAGTTGATCAACCGGAACAGATCCTTTATCCCCATACGATGGGCCTTTACCTACATTTCCCCCACCAAAAACCCCAATTGTTTTGGAATCATTGGGAGATTCGGCAGTATATTGATCCCGTCCGGCAAAAGCGACGGAGGAGCTAGTTGATTTAACCGAGGTACTTCCGCTACCCAAACTGGCGGTCTGTCCATCTCCTACAGCAGTGAGGTTATCCAAGTGATACAAATCCAAAAATGGAGAGCCATTCCATGCGAACACACGTCGAACAGCCGTTCCAACTTGTCGATTTGAAACAAACACCAATCCTTCTTTATAGTAGGCCGGACTAAAGTCGGATGCCGTGGTATTGATGGCCAAGTATTTAACTTGATAACAAGGTGCATTTTTCGAAATTACGTCAACGTTATTGTACAGTTTAACAAATCCTTGGGCCGGTGCGGCAGCAGGTCCTGTTGCGGTTTGAGCGTAATTTTGATAGTATTGCTGCGCTTCTTTGTATTTTCCATTGGCAGCTAATACTTGGGCATATCGTAAAATTAACGGCCCATTGGATGACTGCGATCCGATAATCTCACGCAAGTAACGTTCCGCGTTGGCGTAGTCCTTTACTTTAAAATAGGCATCCGCTAAATTAATTTTTGCAGGGGTGGCTTGGTCGGCAGGCACGTTTTTGGCCAAGGCTTTTTCGTACGCCTCGATCGCCTTGGTATAGGCTAGGCTTTGGTAGTACTTTTCAGCAACCTTGAGTAAAGATTCTTGCGCCACTAAGAGGTGGGGAAGAAAAAAAAGAAAGAATATACATTTCTTCATAAGCTAGAGCGATTGAGTAGGTAGAACCTAGCCAAAATTGACATTAAAAATAACGAGGGGACAAGACTTTATTTTTGCTAAATCCAAATTCGTATCGGAGCAAACCTTCATGTGTGGGAGTTCCCATGAAAGCTCGATTTCCATTTATTTTGGTCATGTTCACATCGTAAGCATACCCTATACGAAGTTGTGGTGTCAATTGAAGTTCCAACATACCCACAACAGCGTCCATTACATTGGAACCTGACAACGTAGGTTGTGATTTACGTCCCGAAATCCCAAACGAAAAGGTGTCGCGAATCCAAAAATTAACATTTCCATCAAAACCTAGAGGTGCTCCATCGGTATACCGAACCAGCATCGAGGGTTTCACTTTAAACCCTCCCTTCCCGACAACAAATCCCATCATAGCATAATAGTGTCGGCGCGTTCGAATATCACTGCTTGATTCAGTCGTACTGAAGGCATTTAACTTTTGCTCGATGATTTGGGGCACTGAAACTCCAAAATAACTTCGATCACCCGAAATATACAAGCCACCACCCACATTTGGATACAATCGATTAATATCGTTGGAAGCATCAAAGACAGGGTCTAATCCTCCATTGGCGACGTTAGACAATCTCCAGTTAATACTAGTAACCGAGGGTTGAACTCCTAAAGACAAGGTAGACTTCTCTCCTATTCTTACTTTGTATGAGTAAACAACCGAAATACCTGTATTTTTAGCATGCCCAATTGCATCATTGAAAGCCACTAGTCCGAGACCCATCTTTTCATTTTTTAAGGGAGAATCGATAGTCAGAGAATACGTAGTTGGCGAACCTGGAACGCCAATCCACTGGTACCGACCCATGGCAGATAAGCTCAACACATCTCGATTCCCAGCATAGGCAGGATTAATCGCCAATGTATTAAACATATACTGCGAATACAAAACCTCCTGTTGTGCATGAGCTGTTACAGCCAAGTACAGCATCAAAAACGTGAACAGGGTTGGGAATCGAAGTCGAAGGTTTTTCATAATCAATAATCTAAATTTCTTCTGAGGGTAGGAGAACGGAAACATCCTCCTACCCTACTTACTATTTATCTGGCAATCGTGATGAAGTTGTACCGAATCTCCCCGTTCAACTTATTTGAAGTTCTACTCTCTATGCTGTAGAAATACGTTCCATCGGGCACTCCTGCCTGGGAAGCATAAATTCCTCTGTTGGCAACTCCATTCCAACCTCGGGTTGGGTCTGGGAAATCACGACGGTAATTATCCGTTTCATAAACCAATTGACCCCACCGATTATAGATTCGAACTTCTAGATTATCCTCTACGGTGATACCGGTTATAATCAACTCATCGTTGATGGTATCTCCGTTTGGCGACATGGCATCCGACACGATGACCGTGCCACCCAAGTCTTGATCCAGCCCTGGTATTTCAACAGGTGTGGCCAAGTTGTTATTCCCCGGGTTATTGTCTCCATCCGGATCGGGATTTAGGCCTGGTGTCGAAATATCATTGTAATTGACAGCGCCTATTCGGCTAGTGCCTGTTACGATATTACGATAAATCTTGGCCTCCTCCTCTAGATTCCGAACCCGAAGAATGAACTGTAGGGTATCGGAAGCTCCAGCCGCCAATGAACTACTATCTGCGATCAATAATTGTGTGACGGTGGATCCATTATATGCTGAATTAACCCGCAGCGTACTACCAGACCGTACCACTGGCCTTACGAATATGGAGAAATTACTTGCACGCTCAAAGGTGGTCACGAGGTTATCCACTAATTGGATATTGTTCATGGTCGCTGTTCCATAATTTTTGACCACAATCCGGTACCGAACATTAAACGAACCATCTACATTTCGAACCGTATCTGCCACGCCTTCCTTGGCAATTCCCAAGAGAGTTTCAAAGGTTGGAAGTGGAGCAATCAGTTGAATCTTAGTAGGTTCATTGTTGTTCCGAGGATTACCGTCAGAATCGGGGTCTGGATTGGTACCTGACTGCGACGCATCATCAATAGAGGTTGTACCTACCCGGCCCGATGCAAGAGCTTGGTTGGAGAAATCTGTTTCATTGAAACTGCCACGATCAACAAAAACGGTAAGATCAATGGTTCGAGAAGTCCCTACTGGAAGCGTACTAGTGGAATCAACCAAAAGATTAATTAACTCGCCTCGTCCTGTAAATAAAGGATTAACGGTCAATCCAGCCTGTGCGCTCACCTGAACCGAATCGATCAAAACACTATCTCCAAATACCTCTGCTAAGTTATCTTGAACTTGGACTCGAGTGATTGGACTCGATCCATAGTTCCGTACGACGAAGCGGAATTGAATTTTAAATCGCTTATTCGTGCTATCAGTTGCCTCAAATCCGAGTAATGCCTTGGCAATACCGATGGACGCGGCAGGACTTGGACGTAAATTAATGATGGTCGGAAGATTACCAGGGGCTATTGGATCTGTCCCATTATTGGAAATATCACGAACCGGATTGGTCGAATTCGTAACACCATTTACGACCACTTGATTGATAAATGGACCTGTGGCTCCATTCGGTACCAATCGTACTCGCCAGATTAATGTATCGGTCACGCCTGGTGCTAGCGTGCTAGTTGGCAATAATAAGCACCGATTGGCTACTCCGTTGAAAGTAGCATCTACCCGAAGGCCACTTCCTGAATTGACCACGGGGCTTCCAAAAATTGTGGCTACCGCGGGAGCTTGGAACGTGTTGGCAAGCGTATCGCATAGGGTAATTCCAGTTACCGTTTGGGTACCGCAATTTCTCAGGATCGCCCGATAAGTTATAAGAAACACTCCCCCATTTTGGCGTAACGTATCAGCTGAAAGGGCTAAACCCAAACAACCCGCTAGATTACTACCTGGAGGTAGAATAGTCAATGGGGTTCGATTATCACCGGGTGCATCCGGATTGAAACCATTATTAGATAAGTCTCGAACCGTTTGGTCCAGACCATTATCGCCCCGACCTGTTCCTGTAGCGACCACTTGGGAAGCAAAGGAAGTCGCGGTTCCAGGACAAACCCGAACAGTATATCGAACCGTATCTGTTTTTCCAGGTACCAACGTACTGGTTGGAAGAGTTAACCGAGTATCTGTTGTGCCATTGAAGGCTGGATTCAAAATAATCGAACTATTACGTCCCAATACAGGAGTACCGACTAAATTAAACGAAGTTGCCGAAGCAAAGGCTCGACTTAACGTATCATTTAGAACTACATTGGAAAGATTGACGGTACCCAAATTTTTAACTAATGCTTGGTAACGTACATTCAAACAATCTCCGACACGAACGGTGTCTAAAATGGCCAATGCGGCTCCAATACTGACACGCGTACAATTACAAGTGGTGGCCACCGTCGCAAAATTATTACTTTGGATAGGATCGGTGAATTGATTTGAAGAAACTTTGACATCGTTATTCACTGTTCCACTCGCTTGGAATTTCGCAATATAGGTAAACTCCCGGGTTTGACTCACCCGAATACTGTCGATCACCGTGGTAAGACTATCTCCACTGCGAGTTAAACCATCACTTCCCGAGATGATCTGGAGTCCGGCCGGAAGCAGATTCACCACGTTCACTTGTCTGGCCACACTTGGACCATTATTTAGCACCCTGATCGTGTACAATACACTATCCCCTGGAGTTGGATTGGGCTTACTGGCCAAAATGCTCACTTGAATATCTGCCTGAGGTGTACCTGGTGTCGTAGGATTTGTCGTACCACATTGGTCAATCGCAACAATCACACGCGCCCCTGCACTTGAGCAACCTGCACCTGTTGTCTCAAAGACAAAGTAGGTTCCGGCACCCACAGATCCTGGGTTGGCAACAGCAGGGGAATCGAAACTAAAACTAGATCTAAACACAAATCGTCCACCTGGCGAGGAAGGTTGAGAGGTCACGGCTGTTGTTAAGTCAACAGTTGTGAATGGACAGGTATTCACCAAATTACGAACCACCGGCGTAGCCAAGGCAGTTCCAGAAACAGCTATAGTGATTTGATTCGAACGAGGACTTTCACACGTAGATCCTTTACAAACTGCAGAATAAGTAGTTTGAGCAGTTGGGGATACCTGAATGCTTGTTCCGACTTGGCCTGTCGACCAAACCACACGACCCGCACATCCTGTAGCAGTAAGTGTCGCGGAGCCACCCAAACAAATCAATGTATTGGTACAAGAAATGGTGGGAGGCGCAGGGACTCCGATCGAAATGGTAGCTGGCCCTGATGGATCACTAACACATGAGCCTATGGAACATGTAGCGGTCAAAATCAAGGTATTGGTCGGATTTACCGAAATAGTAGCACCCGTGGCGCCCGTTGACCACCGAACCAAGCCTTCGCAACCTGTTGCTGTAACCCGTGCCGTATCTCCTGCACAGATGGTTGCCGTGACACAATCCAACTTAGGTGGAGCTGGTTTTTGAACTACATTAATTGTGATCGCATTGGATGGCGCACTTACACATGCATTGCTGACACGGCAAACCGCGGTGTAGGTCGTTGTGGTAGCAGGAGAAACCGAAATCGTTGACGTGGTCAATCCATTGGACCAAACCAAACTTCCTGAGCAACCCGTAGCAGTCAATGTTACCTGTGAACCTGCACATACTGCTGTACCAGAGGATGTGATCACCGGAGGAGTCGCTGTACCTGTAGTTATAGCAATGGCATTCGATGCGCCCGATACACAAGTACCCTGCGTACATGTGGCAGTATAAGTAGTGGGTGTTGACACCAAAGCAGTCATGACAGATCCCGTTTGGCCATTAGACCACCGGATGGTTCCTCCAACACAACCCGTTGCAGTGAATCGAACTGAGTCGGGGCCACAAATGGTCAATTTATTAGCAGAAATGACAGGTGCTGTAATCGGTGACACGGTAATCGTTTGATTTCCTGTTGAACGACAACCATTGACCACACAGGTCACCGAATAGGTGGTTGTGGCTGTTGGTGTTACTTGAATTGAACTCGTGGTGGCACCGGTACTCCATAGGATGGAACCAGAGCAGTTAGTCGCCGTCAAGGTGATGGACTCTCCTCCACAACTTGTTGTCTTGGAAGCAGTAATCGTTGGTACCTGACTTGCACTTGAAACCGTTACCGTTTGACTTGCGGTGGCAGAGCAACCTTCTATCGTACATGTTGCAGTATAGGTGGTTGTTACCGCCGGATTTACTTGGATACTGACTGTTAATGCACCAGAGTTCCACCGTATTGTTCCGGCACAATCGGCCACTGTCAACCGAACAGAATCTCCAGCACAAATTGTTGCCTTAGACGCGATAATGCGAGGCTTGGGAGTTAAAACAGTAATTGTAGCAGGTGTAGAGGCTGGACTGGTACATCCATTTACTGTACAAGTAGCCGTGTAAATAGTGGTTTCCGTTGGATTGACTACCATGATTGGTCCGGTAGCTCCTGTTGACCAACGTACCGTTCCCGCACAATTATGAGCCGTAAATATCAAAGTATCTCCGGAACAAATTCGCTCAGCTCCACACGTGACGATAGGTGCTGAAGGTAGAGGTGTCACGTTAATCGTTTGAGTTGACGATGCCGTACAACCATTCACGGTACACGTGGCAGTATACGTCGTGGTAGAAGTAGGAGAAACAGTAATTGATGCTGTGGTAGCACCGGTACTCCATGAAATCGTTCCAGTACAAGCCGAAGAGGTGAGCGTAACGGATTCCCCGGCACAAATTGCATTTTTACTTGCTGTTACGACAGGTGGAGTAACTGCTGGGGCCACAGTAACCGTTACCGTAGATTGAGCACGGCAATTTTGTCCGCTAGAACAAGTAACGGTGTAAGTGGTTGTGGATGTAGGTGAAACCGAAATCGTTGCGGTGGTAGCTCCGGTACTCCAAGCCAATGTCCCCGTACATCCGGAAGCCGTTAAGGTAGTCGATTGCCCTGCACAAATCGTCGCGGGCGCTGCTGTGGCTTGAACCGTCAATGAAACCGGGGTAATGGTTATACCAGCAGAATTTGGACTCACACATCCATTCACGGTACAAGTTGCTGTGTAGGAGGTGGCAGTCGTTGGAGCTACGCGTATCGAGTTGGCCGTAGCACCATTTGACCATCTGACTGTTCCCAAACAGTTTGTTGCGGTCAAGGTGGCGGAATCTCCTAGACAAATAGTGGTCGCACTTGCTTGTATTGCAGGTGCAGCGGGTGGCGGTGTGACCTGAATTTGCTGAGAAGCGGTACCAGTACATCCATTGGAAGTACAAGTAGCGGTATAGGTGGTAGTAGTCGTTGGAGAAACCGTGATGGAGGTCGTGGTGGCTCCTGTACTCCATGCAATTGTACCCGAACACCCAGCGGCTGTTAAAGTAGCCGATTGACCTGCGCAAACACTACTCACCGTCGAGGTAATCGTAATGGTTGGTCGTGGCTGAACCTGAATGGTTAGGGGTGTAGAAGCCTGACTAGTACAAACTCCTGTCTGACAAGTAGCCGTATATTGGGTGGTGGCGGATGGAGTCACGGTGATGGATGCTCCTGTAACTCCCGTAGACCACGTAACCGTTCCAGTACAAGCCGTGGCAGTTAACGTGACAGCATCTCCAACACAAATCGTGGAGCGATTCGCCGAGATGGTAGGCGCGTTGGGGCGTGTGCCAGGGGTAATAGTCAACTGATTGGAAGGTCCAGAGGTACAAGTAGCCACTTTACAAACTGCCGAATACGTCGTAGCGACCGTTGGGTTCACTTCAATGGAGGACCCCAATGCTCCATTCGACCATTGTACCACACCACTACAGCCTGTCGCGGTTAAAGTAACCAATTCCGGGCCACAAGTTGACGTCTTGGATGCTTGGATAAAAGGAGGTAATGGATTGCTCACCACTACGGTAATCGAATTCGAGGTTGGACCTTGACAAGTAGGACTTACCCGACAAAACGCCGTATACGTCGATGTGGCCGTTGGGGTAACGGTAATGGAGGCACCGGTGGCACCATTGGACCAAACAATGGTTCCAGTACAATTTCCAACTGCGGTAATGGTGGTGGATTGTCCAGGGCAAATGAATGGATTAACACATGATATAAGTAACTGACCAGCCGCACAATCTTGTCCTACCGTAATGGAAACACTGTCGTCGTCATCTTCTGTGGTGCTTGAATTACCTGGGGTGGAATCTGGATCTGGCTGATCAGAACGAAGTACCTCTGCATAATTCACCCAAGTTCCAGGCTGCGTGACAACCGCCATCAGCTGAATGGTACGTTGGGTATTCGGCGCTAAAGAAGCGATGGTCATGTCGATCCGATTCCCGCTGATCGTGACACTTTCTGCTCCTATGGCAGCCATAAAGGATAAACCAGAAGGTAAAACATCTCGTACTGCTACCCCAGTAGCTGTCTGAGGGCCATCGTTCCGAACCGTAATTAAATAAGTAACGGTACTGTTTAATGTAGGAGTAGCCGTATTGACGGTTTTGGTCAAACTTAAATCGGCAGAGGTTTGACCATTTTGAACCGTTAGGGTCCATTGATCGTCGTCATCTTCCACTACCTGTGGCCCATTGGCAGGAGTTGAATCCACATCTTTTTGGTCTGCTTTGGTCACTTGGGCAAAATTACGAAGAATTCCAGGGCCAGTTACACGGACTTGGTAGGTTAATGTAATGGAAGTATTGGCTGGAATTACCGGGACAGTAGCCTTCAAAATATTTCCACTTGCTGCAAAATTATTGGAAGAAACAAAGGTTAAACCCGTGGGTAGAACGTCTTGGATCTCCACATTGGTTGCCTGATCAGGGCCAAGGTTATTCACTACCACTGAAAACGGTACAATATCGTTGATCGCAGCAGTGGAAACAGTCGAATTTTTAACGACACTTAAATCAATCAAGAACTGACATTGTTTGGCAGTTACGACCAAAATAGAGGGGTTGCCATAACAACCTGTCAAACTTCTTTCAAATAAATAATACGTACCGGGCCCTACAGCTGTAGGATTAGTCACTAAAGCGGAAGTTGGTAAAATACCGGTGCGCCATTCGAACACCCCACCCGGAGTAGATGGAGCATTGAGAATCTGGGTTGTCAAATTGACTGTCTCACCAATACAAATATCTTTTACTGGAGGACAAGATGGTGTTGAAGGAAGTGCGGTCACGACAACCACCACCGAGATCCGGTCTAGGTTACACTCTGCTGGTTTATTCAAAAAGTCGGCATAGTATACCGTGGTGGTGGTCGGGTTGACTGTAAAGGGAGAACCTGAAGCCGAAGTTCCCAAAGCTGTTCCACCCGTCGGTGTTAAAAACCACTGAATTGGACTTCCATTACTTGAGGTGGCGCGGAGGGTTGTCGATGCCCCCACACAAATCGGACTTGGTGTAGCCTGAATCGTAATTTGATCTTGGCAATTGGCAGCTGTAACGACCAAAGGACAATGTTCGAATAAATCACAGCTATTAAGTGATCCCGTATAATTGTATACGCCGGGGGAAAGTATGGTCAAGGAATTATTTGAATTGAGAATAACCCCCGGTGTATTGGCCGTTACTGGCACACCATTTTTGGTCCAGGTTAATACTAAACCTTGAATTTGATACAATGGATCTGCAAAAAACAAAATCTCTTCCCCAGGTAGAATATCCATGGGAGCGGAAGTACACGACATGGTGATGTCATCTTCATCCGGCATATTGTTGTTGGGTGTTGAGTCTGGATCAGGCTGGTCAACGGCCGTAACTTGGGAGATGGCATAATGTACTCCCGGTTCATCGATACGAACATCCAGATCCAGCCGTACAGAATCACCGGCGATGAGCGTCGGAATCGTCCACAATCCAACTCCTGTGGTTGCATTGTATGAAAAACTACCAAAGGTTGTCGTCGAGGATACCAAAGAAAGTACTTCCTCACTGATCTTTTTTTCGATCACCACATTGGTGGCGGAACCGGTCAAGTTCTGGTTTTTTACCCAAGTCGAAAAACGAACGGTTTGACCTGCCGTGGAAGTCTTGATATTGACTGTCCCGCGAAGTGCTAGATCGACCTGCGTTTGAGCAAACGATGATGTTTTGGAAACAAATTGAAGGAACAGGATAGAAAAAAGAACGAACCAGTTCCTTGAGTTAAGTAAAGTTTTGCACTGCATACTCGTGTACGGGGTGTGATGAATCAGCTCAATATGAGCTTGAAATCAGAGGCCAAAAGAAAGTACCTTCGTTTGGACCCTTTTTCCCTACGAGAAGAAAAGCTAAAATTGTGCCAACAAAATAGTTTTCTTACAATTAAATTGTATTTCCCAATATTTTACCAAAATGTAGAGAGGAATTTGAATTATTATAGATCCAAGCAATCCTTGGGACTTGCGTTCAAACCCAAAATCAATTTAAAAATCATGTCCTAGCGAAAGATGAAGAATAGGCCGATTCACAATTTTGTTTTCCATGCCCCAAGCGTAATCAGCTCGAATAAAATAACCTAAAATGGTGGTACGAACCCCTACCCCATAACCATTCAGGAATGGATTTTTAAAGTTAGTTACTGTGGCACGGAATGGATTGGTCCCCCCTCCAATGACCTCGGTGTTGAGACTATTTTGGCGAGAAAATGGCCCACGATTTCCATTCCAAGCTGCCCCAAAATCATCAAAAATGACAAGTTGAAGATTTCTCAAGCTAGAGGCTACTGCTGCATTTCGGGACAATAAGTCGGCCATTGAAAAACGCAATTCGAAATTGGCTAAAATGTGGTTGTGGCCATACATTTTACCAAAATTGAATCCTCGTAAAGACCCCGCAAAGTCGTAAAATGCCAGATCCCGAAGGTCCATTGGGATACCTATATTCTGTCCTGAATTCGTTTCTGAACGTCGATTAATCCAATTTTCAGTACCACCTAGAAAGGTATATCGTGGACGATCCCCTTGCGACCGTCCAAACGAGACGCGACCCGCTAAAACAACCCCTGGGAGTAATTTTTGGTATCGACGAATATCGATCAGCAATCGGTCAAATCCTTGGTTCGGAGAATTGAGGGCATATTGACGATCTAGAACGATTTTTGCCTTAGTTCCTTCCGGAAAATTCAATAGTCGAGCCGTGGTTTTATCATACACCAAGGCTGCCGTTAAACCCAACAAATTCGTGGATAAAATATCTTTGGTTAAATCACCGTAATCAACATCTCGAACCCGAGAAACCGTGGCCCGACCTACTGCCTTTAAATGAGGAGAAAAAGGATAAGAAACCTGTGCATACGATTGATGATGAATTACCCGACGGTTGAAAAACAACGTATTATTCTCGGGGAGAGATACATTCAAAGGCCGAAACAAGTAGTGGGACCGAAAATCAACTTGATCTAATGCAATGGAACGGCGTTCAAAACCTACTTTCCAATCTATCTTTTTGGTCAAATTCTCATAACTCGCTTTAACGTCATGGCTTCGAACGACTGGCGATATGAACAAGCTAAATTGAAATATATGATTCTCGAGTAAATCGTTCAAAATAAGATCATTCCGCATCCCCAATCGTCGCACCGGATCATTCACAAATGTGGTGTTGATATCATTTGGAATAAGGGCATTAGCAAACGCTTTGGGGGCTGAAATCTTAGCTTCCTCTCGGATGGAATTGGATTTTTCATTCCGTCTTGACAAAACTGATGGGCCTTTGACTTTGGGAGAACTAGCCAAGAACTTTTCAATATTTTCTGGATTGAACTCGTACAAATCGGTATCCACTTCGCCAGGTCTAAGGGTGGGAATTCGGGTGGTTTTAGATACGTCGGTCGGATTCGAAGGGGGCGCCGGGGCTTTATCAACTACCGCAGGCCCATCGAGATAAAAACTCTTCCATTCTTTCAAAAAACGAGCAAACGAAATTCCTAATGTACTTGAAATACTCGATTGCTCCGTTCGGATGATCCGTGTTAAGTTTAAAATATTGGAAATATTGTCTTTACCATATCGTTCTCCAATATACCACCAGATGGACAATCCGATCAACGTGGCCTCTGATTCGGTAAGATGATTTAATTTTTTCGATTCTGTCGCCCGAATCATTTGAATGATTTGATCTTTCAAGGCAGGGTCCTTCAAGTCGGCAGAAAGATACGCGGGTATCCCTTTCATGAACCATTCTGGAAGAGTCAATAAAATAGAATTTTGAAGTACCTCTTTCAGGGATCCACCAAAAAGCATGTCGTAAAGAAAGAGATCAGAAACACGAGCTATCAACTCTTTTTGAAAACTAGCTTCCTGCCCTGTATACGCTATCTGGACACGAGATTTGGCGGCGTTCATAATTCCCCCATTAAGTTCTGTGGAGGCATGCAAGCCAATATTACTTTGAGCAAGATCGCGAGGGGAGTTATAGAGAAACACCTTCATCGCCGAGAAGGGAGTATACCCCAGGACATCCGTGATCCTCCGGTACTCGTTTTCGAGGAACTGGATCGCTTTTTTGGCTTGATCCTCTCCTCCTCTGTAATAATTAACTTCAAAATTGGTGGACCGAATGGTAGACCAGGTGAAGTTTTTGGTTTGGATTCGACTTTTCCCAAATTCTTCCTCGGTGGCGGAAAAATACCGTTGGGCAAGACTTACTTGACCCACACTTAAGGTGATTAAAATCAATAAGGATAGTTTCCGCATACAGACGTCCAAAATTTCTACCTAATATAACGAGTAAAATCGCTCTATAGTTACTTCCTTTAGAATTTCTTTTCCAAATTCCAGGTGATCCACCCACTGATGAATCAAATACGGGCCTAAAGAGACACCTTTGGTACCAAGTCCATTTAGAATATATAAATTGGCTTGGGCGGGATGTGGACCCATGATAGGACGACGGTCTTTGATGGTGGGGCGTACGCCAGCCAATTGATCCACCACAGTATATTCTCCAGAATAAAAGCCTTGTATTTTCTTTTCAATGTAGTCTCGACCATCCTGGGTAGGCTCCCAATCCAACCGGTGCCAAACGTAAGTTGCACCCCACCGAAACTCTCCTCCTCCGAGGGGTATACTCCAATTTCCTTGGTTGACAATGTAGTGATCCGAAAGACCGGGTGCTTGAACGCGTAAGGTTTCTCCTTTGACTGGGTTGAAGGGTAGCCAAGCGAAGTAGGGATTCTCCCGAGCATAGAAACCCTCACATGCTACCAGTTTTTTAAAGGAAATGCCCCGGTAGGTGGAAAATGACTCCCCCCATTCAATCGCCGACCAGTCAAATGATTCTTCTCGTAGGAGTTGATTGGATTGAAGAAAGGAACGCCAACAGGCCAAAAATACAGGTACATCCACCCATCCTGTTTTATGAGTAATCAACCCCCCTAATGGCGCTTGAATTGAGGAAGTCAGCTCCGTGGGGGTATCTTGATAGGTGATGTAGTCTGACAAATCCTCTGATTCCAGTATCGTCAAAAATTGCTTTTTCTGTGCCTCATGAACAAATGGCCTAAAAAGAGGAATGGGATAAAAAAAAACGCTTTCCCATCGATTCTCAAGATCTCGATAATACGACTCCAAATAGGGAAATAAGGTATCGGCTAACCAGGTTTTGGTTAAAGCCTTACCTGTGACCGGATTAAACATCCCTCCGGCAGCTTGAGATGAGGATGGCTGAGTGGGTTCATCAATCACTAAAAATGATTTACCCAAACGATGTAGCCTTTCTGTCAAAATTGTCCCGGCTAAACCTTGGCCAATCACCAAATAATCATACATGAGATGAAACGGTTTTGTGGTACCGAACACCATCTGCCAAAAGACAAATATGCTCGATTTGCTCATCTAGCGTCATGAACGAAGTATCGACTAACAAGGCTCCGGAAGCTTGTCGGAGTGGACTTTCTTGTCGGGTAGTATCAATTAAATCCCGTTTTTGAATATTCGCTAGAATCTCCTCCAAACCCAAAACCTCTCCTTTTTCAAAAAGTTCTTGCTGACGTCGTTGGGCCCGAATCAACGGATCAGCCGTCATGAAGACTTTCAATTCAGCATCCGGAAAAACGACTGTACCGATGTCCCGACCATCCATGACAACATTTCGCTTTCTACCCATTTTTCTTTGTTGTTCGACCATGGCGTGTCGAACCTCGGCAATGGCGCTTACTTCACTTACTTGATTTGCAATGTAAAGTTTCCGAATTTCATCTTCTACATTCAACCCATTCAAGTAGGTTTCATTTCGTCCCTCAGCTGATCGACGAAACTCAATCGAAATTTGCTCCAATGCTCGTTGGATGTCTTTTGGATTGGTGAAAGAGACATGATTTTGTAAAAAATACAGCGTTACGGCTCGGTACATCGCCCCTGTGTCAATATAGGCAAAACCCAAGTGCTTGGCTACTGCTTTGGCTGTTGTACTTTTTCCACAGCTCGAGTAGCCATCAATGGCGATGATAATTTTTTGCATGATCGAAATGTTTATGCAAAATAAACATTTTACGCCTCAATATTCAACATTCTCTTTGAGTTGATCGTCGATTAACCTTTTCATTTCCATTTCTTGATCGGGGTGGAACCAATGAAAAACATCTTGATGGCGAAACCAAGTGAGTTGCCGTTTGGCAAAACGTCTGGTATTTTGGGCAATCAACTCAGGCAAATCTTTCTCTGCTACCTCCCCTCTCCAACATGCAAATATTTCCTTATAACCTACTGTTTGTAAGGCATTTACATGCGCAAATTCTTTAACTTGAGCCGCTTCCTCTAGTAACCCCTGGCTAAACATTATCTCCACTCGTTGATTGATTCGGTCATACAATTCAGGTCTAGGCCGATCCAACGCAATTTTTAAAACACGAAAGGGCCGTTTCTTTTTGGCTTTTCCATAAAAACTCGATATAGGCCTTCCCGTTTGCGCATATACTTCCAAGGCTCGAACGACCCGCTGGGTATTGGCAAGATCCACTTTTTGGGCATATTCAGGATCCACATTTTTCAGTATTTCTACCAAGGCGGGCAGACCTTCTGCCGCCAAACGCTGCATCCAGTAGTGACGGTGTTCGGGCAAAATGGAAGGCATATCATCGAATCCCTCCAAAAGTGCTTTGATGAATAGGCCTGACCCACCTACTAAAAACACCACAGGATGTACTCGAAACAACGATTCCAATATAGAAAGTGCATCCCGTTCAAAATCTCCAGCGCCATACAGTTCATGAATGGAATGGGAGTCAATGAAATAGTGAGGAACTCCATCTTGCTCCTCTTGGGTTGGCTTGGCAGTTCCGATCGACAGTTCCCGATAAAATTGCCTGGCATCACATGAAACAATGGCTGTTTGATAGTGCTTAGCCAGCGAAATCGATACTTGCGTTTTTCCGACTGCCGTGGGGCCAGCCAAAACAACTAATAGAGGCTCAACCTGCGTTGAACTCAAATTTACCATACATGTCCTTTTGAAATGCAAAGTTTCATGGAAAATGTAGTAGTTTTATCGAATTTTCTGAAAAATTTTAGTTTACACTCTTTTTAAAGAAACCAAATGCCATTAATTGAAGAATTAGAGAAAGAAGGAAATTACTTGTTCAAACACCGCAGTAACTTACCTATTTATATATTGATTGGCGAATTAGGCTACTTCTCGTATTTAGCTTGGTCGAAACAATTAGTAAATCATGAACATCACTACTGGGTATATTGCCTAGCCGTAGGTTTTCTTGGTTTGGCCATTCGGATCTTCACCGTAGGATACACTCCAGCCAATACCTCTGGTAGGAATACAGATGCCGGGCAGCTCGCCGATGAACTTAATACCACTGGTATTTATTCGTTTGTTCGAAATCCCTTGTATCTAGGGAATTATTTTATGTGGTTGGCGATTGCCATGCTGACGGCGAATTTCTTGTTCTGCCTGGTCTTTACCCTAGCCTATTGGTTGTATTACGAGCGAATTATCTTTGCAGAGGAGGCTTTTCTTCGCAATAAATTCGGAAAAATTTACACCGATTGGGCGAGCCAAACACCGGTATTTATCCCCAAGCTATCCGGATACCGTCAACCCAAGTACCCTTTTAGTTGGAAAAAAGTCTTGAAAAAAGAAAAAAACGGACTCGCCGCTTTATTCTTACTTTTCTACTTTTTTGAAACTCTAAAAGTGTCTTTGGAACGTGAACACTTTACTATATCGTTGCGCTCTATTTGGTTTTGGGGATTTGTTGGCAGTAGTATTTTCTACCTGATTTTTAAGGTAATCAAATCCAGGACGACTTGGTTAGAAGAGGTGGGCCGCTAAGCCCTCCTCTTTTTTATTTATTTCAGACGGAACGTACGTAGCGGACCCGAGTTACTTGCCACCCAAATCCAATCTTGTCCCGAAGCGTGACGAACGTTGGCTAAACTGCGAGCATCGGAAGAAAACAGGAAACCGGGGTCAATATGCGCTTTAAACTTCCCTTTTCCGTCATTTAGCAGTATCAATCCTTTGTGTGCATCCGCTCTTCCTGTCATGAGTTCATTCCCATAATGATTACCCACTACCACAGCATCCAGGTGACTATCTCGATTGACATCCATCAAACACCAATCTTGTATGGGTCCTACTTGGGCAAGTAAGGGCAACCGATGGGCCGTAAACTCCCCTTTCCCTTTATTTTCCCAATAAAAAGAAGCGGTTTGATTAAGCGTCAAGTGAACCGCTTGCGCCAGCTCTGAGGCATTCAACAAGGTGGTAGGCGTTGCTTTCCCAAAATCCTTGTAGGTAACAAAGCGCGCACGGGTGAAGTTTAATTGCTTGTTGACATCGTCTTTTCCATACAAAGGAAACAACTCTTTTTTGGAGCGATCGGCGTAGAAGTAGACAAAAGGTACTAAGTCATAATTTCCATTTTTATCGAAATCACTGGCATACATTTCGACGGTTTGCTCGGGTTTAGCTTGTAAAAATGAATTCCAACCATGGTTTCCTGCGAGAAAATCGAGGTCACCGTCGTGATCAAAATCGGCCACCGCCAATCGAGACCAACGACCTATCCATTTTTCAAAACTAGTTGGATCAGACCTCCATAATCCTTTTTGGTTCCAAAAGACTAGAGGAGTTCCCCAATCCCGGAGGAGTAGAAAGTCGACTTGCTTATCTTGGTTGAAATCCCCCCACGCGATATCCGTCACCATGCCGATCCCTTTTAATTCGGGCGCTTTTTCGGTGGTCACATCCCGAAATACTCCTTTTCCGTTGTTTTCAAGCAAGGAACTAGAGGTGGCTAAGGGGTATTGAAATGGCACATTTCGGCCACCAACCAGAAGGTCCAAATCGCCATCTTGGTCGAAATCGAACGCTCGAGCAACTGAACTCGGTATCCGATTGGTGGGAATAGCGGCCTCTTTTTTGGTAAATTTTCCTTTTCCATCGTTTAACCAGAGCTCATCTTGAAAGGCTGGTCCGTCAGGTTTATCTTCAGTTCCACCCATGACAAGGTAGAGATCAAGGTCGTTATCTTGGTCTGCATCAAATAAAACGGCATCTACCTCCTCACCTATCTTCTTCAAGGTATCAGCTGGGGCGCCCAAGGATGTAGGCTGAAAAGATCCATCCGAATTTTGTTTAAAAATGGTACCCCATTGCCACTTACTACCAGTTACATAGACATCCATAAGTCCATCCCCATTCAAATCCCCACTCACCAACCGAGGGGATTGATCGGATAGTTTACCAGGGAGAAGGTTTTGAAAATTGAAATCCACAAAATCGGTTTCTTTGTGATGCCATTCAGGTCCTTGTGTAGATTCAAATCTGGCCAAAGCTGGGGCAAACTCGTTCTCCCAGTCAAAGGTCTCGTTTGCCTCCTTTTCTTTCAATACGACAACTTGATCGGCTGGGATGTTTTTCCAGGTTTGTTTTTTTCCAGACGGCCAAAAAACGGTTAATTCCGGCAGTGTAGTCTCTTTTCCAAGTCCAATATGCAGTTGAGTGGTTACCGTTGAAAGATACCCGCGGTAAGGTGAATGGTCTTGCGTCCAGGTGGAACCGTTGGGTAATTTGGCTTGTAGCTTGGCCCCATATCCTTGCAGGGGCCCGTCCAATTGCAACCACACGGCATGCGCCTCCTCAGGATGGGTTTGTTTAACGGTATTTCGGTAAACCAAAGCGGGTTCATTGATGGCATGAACGATGTAGTCCATGTCCCCGTCGAGGTCGAAGTCGGCATAAGCTGCGGCAGTAGAAAAGGAGGGTTCATCAAGGCCCCAGTCGGTTGTTTGGTCTTGAAATTGTAAATTTCCTAGATTTTTGAACCCAAAATTAGGTATTTTAATTTCAGGAATGAGTGTCATGAGATATTCCTTGGTGGCCACACTACCGATATCCGCACGGTAACTCATGAAATCTCGATCTGTCACGTCTTTTGGAAATCCATTGGTAACCAACAGATCTCGGTATCCATCGTTGTCAAAATCGGCTACCGAGGGCGTCCAACTCCAGTCTGTATCGGCAATGCCCGCCAGCAAACTAATTTCCGAGAACAAAGGATGGCCATTGCTGCGTTTTCCCAAGTTAAGTTGGAGTGTATTCCGCATGTATTGGTGGTTGTAGCCAAACTTTTTAGAGAATTCATACACTTGATAGCTGATGGGAGGAATCATACTTTTTTTACGGCTATTTTCTCGAGGAAGCATATCCAAGGCGATCAAATCCGTCATCCCATCGTTGTTGATATCCGCCATTTCACTCCCCATCGCTGTATTGCTGGTATGCGAAAAATAATCTGCATTCATATCCAGAAAGGTCCCGTCTTTCTGATTGATCCATAGAAAATCATCTGAAACATAGTCATTGGTAACGTGGATGTCCGTCCAGCCATCCAAATTGATGTCTACCAAACTAAGATTTAGACCATACCCTTCCTTGGTAATTCCGGCTTGTTTGGATACATTCTTGAAAACGGGGTGCTTTTTTTGCTCATCCCAGTCATTACGATACAGACGGTCAGTATTGGGGTGAGATCCATCTATTTTTTTAGGGCGGTAAACGTTGGGATATAAGTCTACCGTGTTGGTCACCAAATACACATCCAGGTCTCCGTCATGGTCGTAATCAAAAAAACCGGCATGAACCGTATGGCCCATGTCATCCAAACCATATTCAGCGGCCATTTCTTTAAATGTTGGTACTCCATTGGCTACCCCTTGATTTACCCACAACAAGTTTTTTCGTTGGAGCGAATCGGGATGTACCGAGGTTGTAACATATAGGTCCAACAGCCCATCTTGATTGATATCAACCACCGACACCCCGGAACACCATTTTCCTTTGGTATTGATCTGAGACGCCGAGGTACTGTTTTCGAACTTCATCTCCCCGCGGTTGAGGTAAAGCTCACTTGGGACCTGATTTCCGGCAAAAAACACATCTGGAAGGCTATCTTGATTAAAATCACCAATCCCAATACCTCCACCATTATACAAATATTCAAATGTGAGAATATTCAAGGAATCGGTGGGAGTGATTTGATTGGAAAAGGTGATTCCGGAATCCTCTGGTGTCATACGTTCAAACAAGGGGGAATTGCTTTGGCAACTCCAGAGGCCAAATCCAATGAGGACAATACCAACAATTTGTTTCATACAAGGATAGGTGGTTGAATGAGGATCAGTTAAATCTTCCAAATTTAATTAATTTCCCAAATGAATGGGACCCATTCATGAAAAAGCCTTCCATCGGGATGAAAACCCTGAAAAAATACAAAATAATGTTCTTTTGAACCCGGCAAATCGGGGAAGCTCCATATCCAATGACCCGACTTAGGAAAAACGTGGCTAGAGGGGTATTGATATCTCATCTGTCCGAATCGATCATAAATTTTTGCTTGAAGAATGAACTGGTCGTCGGGCAAAGAAAAATGAAGGATAGCTTCATTTTTTGACTTGGACAAAAAGGCGGGCTCAAATTCCCACTGTGTGCGAATGTCATTAGGTTGGGGTTCCCAGCCGGGGGTGGCCAATCCCCAAAGGGTGGGAGTAGGATTCCAAACGGTGGTCATCTTTTGCCAAGAGCGACCATCCTCAGCTCGAAGCATCGGGTGGTGCCATTGAGAAGAATAGGTGATCTGATCCAAAAGTTGGCCATCGGATCGTTTTATTTGAAGCGTTCCTCCTTCATTTGACAAATCATGCCAGGAATTCAGAAAATCGATGGATTTGCCTACCTGATACCGTCCTTCCCAACCAGGATTTGCTTTGGTAAGCGCCCAAACATCGCCCGGGGATAAAATTTTTCCAATACTACCCACCTCAAAAATAACCTTTCTTGTACTAGTTGACGACTGATATTCGATGGAGCCGCCCGTCCAAACCCTAGGCTCAAGGGCATGCGATTTTAGCTCAACAAATCCTGAAGTCCCATCCAATGGGTCAACCAAAAGTTCATTCCATCTCCATTCACCTTGACTGGGTGGATCGAAACGTCCGAAAGTCAATAGGGTGTCAGCCAATAATTGTCCGGTACAATCCTCAAAGTCAGCCAATAAACCTGATTGCCAACTCGATTTAGGAAGGGCTTGATCGACTTGACACGTTTTCTCATCCACCCATAGGCATTGTAATGCCTTGCCTTGCCAATGACCTACCGAAGGGCGCATGGATTGGGAGAAACGAAGGGTCCAGGTAGTTGAGTCGGCCCAAACCTGCGTTACTTTAGGCTGGGGAAGAGCTTGATAACCCTGCACCGGAGGTTTTCCGGGAGTACCTCCTGTGAGACTTTGGGTGGAGGACCAAACCTGGCCTCCTAAACACGCTCCTGATTTATTTTGGACCTCCAAGCTATATCCACCTTCACTTGACCGTTTACCCCAATGGGGAAGATACAATAAAGAAAAACAACGGCTTTGGGGAGAAGTTAGGCTTAATTCGGCGCCCGAGTTCGGGAGTGTTAAACGAGACACCCATACGGTAAGTGCGTCCCAGGTAACTTTTTGTCTTTGACTCTCGGCTACCACCACAAAATAAGAAAAAGGCGGAATGGTTTGATTTGGAAAGGGAATACGTGTGGAATTCACGTGAAGATTCCAACCCGATAAATTGACAGGGATGGACGAATCCAAATAAAATTCAAGATATTCTACTTCGGGTAATCCCCGGCTAGGGGTGGGATCTGCTTGAATTTCGGTTAGGATCCAAGGGCATTGAGCCTGCGCAGAGACTGCCAAAAGGCAGCTCAAAAAAAATGTCTTTATCATGTTTCATGGCATTAAATGTAGAAACAAGATAAAGACATTTTCTGAAGACTCCAAGACATTAATCTTCGTTTTCCACGACCAAGGGGCTTGGGGTTAGCTCGACATCAGTTCCTTTTTTGTGGTCCTTTTTCTTTTTAGATTTTTTCCTAGCCTTTACTAACTTTCCGGCCAATTCTTTGGCTGCTTTGCCGATGGATTTGCTGATTTTTTTGCCGGGCTCTTCCGAAGCAACTTCGGCCAAAATGGCATTCATTATTTTTTCAGCTAGCTCTTTTTTCTCGGCTTTCATGCGATCAATGGATTATTTTAAAAAATGATAATTTGATTACAAAGAATTAATAAATTCTTAACATGAGCAAAAAATGTGTGTTAAGTTTTCATCAAATTTTAATCTGGATAATTTCTACCCCTATCTTTCATTCCCATCGCAATCGACGGTATTTTTGTATCTTTGGACTTTTTCAGAATTACATACAGATCCTTTAACCTATGTCATATCTTCAAAATCGGGTAGCCCTTATTACAGGCGCCTCTAAGGGAATTGGTCGGGCTCTTGCCCTGCATTTGGCTCAATCGGGAATGAAATTAGCCTTAGTAGGTCGTAGTGAACCAGAGCTACAAACTCTCGCTCAGGAACTAGGATCCACACCTCATTTGATCTGTGTTGGAGACGTTGGAAATGAAAAACAGGTACAAAATTGGATCGATACGATTGTAGCTACTTGGGGGTCCATCGACTTTCTGATCAACAACGCAGGCTTTGGAATTTTTAAATCGGCCGATGAATTAACCTTGGCCGATTGGGAAGCGGTATTCTCCACCAATACTACGGGTACTTTCTTAATGTCCAAAGCCGTTTTACCTAGCATGAAACAAGCAAAATCCGGTCATATCATTAACGTAGCCTCTGATGTAGCCAAACGTGTTTTTGAACAAGGATCCTTGTATTGTGCCTCAAAATATGCCCAAGATGCTTTCTCCATGGCCCTCCGAAAGGAAGTAAGACCCTTTGGCATCAAAGTATCGGTGGTGTATTCTGGTTTGGTCGACTCGATGTTTCACCGAGATCCTCAAGGGGCCGATTCCCATGCGGACTGGCTAAAGGTAGACGATATGGCGAAATCCATCCAATTTATGATGGATCAGCCCAAACATGTTGTAATTGATGAACTCATGATTCACCCCCTATCCCAACCCTATTAAGCTTACATATATGAAAAAACTCCTAGTTCTTCTGGCATGTACCCTACCCACTTTTTCTTGGGCGCAACAATCCCACAAAGTACTCGTTTGGGCGGATGAGTTCAATTACCAGGGAGTTCCCGATGCCTCCAAATGGACACTTGTTACCGGTGGACATGGCTGGGGAAATGCTGAAAAGCAATTCTACACCCAATCCGAGCAAAACGCCTTTGTAAGCAATGGACATTTACACCTAGTGGCTAAAAATGAAAAGTACCAAGGTAGTGAGTTTACGTCTGCGCGTATGGTCACCAAAGGGAAAGCCGACTTTACCTATGGACGATTTGAAGTAAAAGCCAAATTACCCGGTGGGAAAGGTACTTGGCCGGCCATCTGGATGTTAGCTAGTCAGGAAGGATACGGAACCCAATTTTGGCCAGACAATGGTGAAATTGATATCATGGAACATGTTGGCTTCGACCCCAACGTGGTGCATGGAAACATTCATACCAAATCCTTTAACCATTCCATCAAAACCAATCTTGGAAATCGAGTAACGGTACCCAATACCCAACAAGAATTTCATGTATATGCTTGTGAATGGACCGAAAACAAGATTACAGTGGAAGTAGATGGACAAGTCTATTTTACTTTCGAAAAGAAACCCGAGTACACGTGGAAAGAATGGCCTTTTGACAAACCATTTCATCTCATTCTGAATATTGCAGTGGGAGGAAACTGGGGTGGACAACAAGGTATCGATCCATCCATTTTTCCTCAAGAAATGATCGTCGATTATGTTCGTGTGTACCGAATCAGTGCTGACAAGCATTAAGTAAAACGATCATAAGAAATAAGCAGACGGTGCAAACAGCCTCTACATTTTCAAAAATTCTCTTCTTAAGCATCGGGACAATTTGGTTGGTGTTGTTGGAGAATTAGATACAAAAGTAACGGAATTGGTTGGAAGATTCGATTAAATTTTTGAAAAGAAATGGAAAAGAAAACGATGGATGAGCTGAATCGCATCAGTGCGAATGAGTTCAAAGAAATGGAAAAACATCCATTCTGTTTGATTTTAGATAACATCCGAAGCATGAATAATGTTGGTTCTGTTTTTCGAACCGCCGACGCCTTCGTGGCTTCTCATGTATATCTTTGCGGCATCACGGCCACTCCCCCCCATCGTGATATTGAAAAGACCGCACTTGGTGCCACGGAAAGCGTGAACTGGTCGTATCATAAACAAACCGCCGAGGTAGTCAAGCAGCTTCAACTGGCTGGATGGAAAGTTTATGCCGTGGAACAAGCCAAATCCAGTCAGATGTTGCATCATTTCGAACCCAGTCCTACCAGCCGATACGCTTTTATTTTAGGGAATGAGGTATTTGGTGTCGAAGAGGAAGTACTAGAATTGGTGGATGGGATCCTGGAAATACCCCAAGGTGGCACCAAACACTCCCTCAATATCTCGGTCACCACCGGCATTATCTGTTGGGACTTTGTCAGTAAAATCCAAGCTTTTTCCAACTCGCTATGAACAAGACACCCGACGTGCGTATTCAAGAGTTAACTGATCTATTGAATTACCACAATCACCTATACTACCAAGAAAATCGGTCTGAAATATCAGATCAAGAGTTTGACTTTCTTCTGAAAGAACTGGAAAGCCTTGAGTCCCAGTATCCAGAACTACGACGACCCGATTCCCCCACCCACCGAGTCGGGGGAACCATCACCAAGGAGTTTGAAACCGTGGCGCATACCTATCCGATGTTGTCACTCTCCAATACCTATTCTGAACAAGAATTAATCGAATGGGATGAGCGAGTTCGCAAAGGGTTAAACGGGGCTCATTTTGACTATGTATGTGAAATCAAATTTGATGGAATCTCACTCTCCATGACGTATGAAAACGGCATCCTAACTCGGGGGTTGACACGAGGTGACGGCCAGCGAGGAGACGACATCACGGCCAATGTCAAAACCATTCGTAGCCTCCCGCTATCCATTCCCGCCCAATCTCCTTTACGTCAATATTCGCATTTTGAGGTTCGGGGAGAGGGTTTTTTACCCACCTCCGAATTTGAACGAATTAATGCTGAACGTGAGGACATTGGAGAAGCCCTTTTGGCCAATCCACGCAATGCCGCCTCAGGTACCTTTAAAATGCAAGATTCCTCGGTCGTAGCGAGCCGCCATTTGGACGCCTATTTGTACCATGTTTTAGGCGATATTCCAGGAATTCATACGCATGAGGAAAGTCTGCTAGCCCTTCAAAAATCTGGATTCAAAGTATCTCCAACTTGGCGTAAAGTAAATGATATTCAAGGAGTTATAGAATACATAAAAGAATGGGAAGAAAAACGGCATGAGCTTCCATGTGCTACAGATGGCATCGTAGTAAAAATCAATGATTTTCAGCAACGGGAGGAATTAGGCTTTACGGCCAAAAGTCCACGGTGGGCAATTGCTTACAAATACAAAGCTGAATCAAAAAGCACCCAACTTCTGGGAGTTACCTATCAAGTAGGCCGAACAGGAGCCATAACACCCGTCGCGGAATTAGCACCCGTGGAACTTTCCATGACTACAGTCCGTAGAGCGACTTTGCATAATGCAGATGAAATGGCTCGCTTGGGCCTTCGAATTGGAGACTGGGTAAAAGTAGAAAAAGCTGGCGAAATTATTCCCAAAGTAACCGGAGTTGCCCGCTCGTCGGCCACGCCCGAAACGCCTTTGATCGAATTTCCTACCCAATGCCCTGCTTGTGAATCTGCTTTGGTTCGACAACCCGGGGAAGCGGCCTACTACTGTCCAAACGACCTATTCTGCCCGCCTCAAGTAAAAGGGCGAATCGAACATTTTATCCAAAGAAAGGCATTGAATATCGATAGTCTAGGAGAAGGAAAACTCGAGATGTTGATGGACAACGGTCTGGTGCGAGATATGGCCGACTTGTATGATTTGACTTTTGACCAGTTGGTAGGACTCGAAAAGATTCATATCGAGGCCAAAACAGGCAAAGAGCGTCGAGTGAGTTTTCAAAAAAAGACAGTGGAAAATATTCTGGCAGGTATTGAACAATCCAAACAACAACCTTTTGAAAAGGTACTGTTCGGGTTGGGTATTCGATTTGTGGGAGAAACGACCGCACAAAAATTAGCTCACTATTTCAAAACCATGGAGGCTCTTAAGATAGCCACCCTAGAAACACTCTTGCAAGTGCCCGATGTGGGTCAAAAAGTAGCCGAAAGCTTGGTTCTCTATTTTCAGCAACCAGAAAACTTGACTTTGATTGATCGATTGGAAAAAGCCGGCTTAAATTTTTCCGCTTCCATTTTGGAAATTGAACGACAAGGAAATCAATTAGAGGGCCTAACCTTCTTGTATTCTGGAACATTCACTGGATATTCTCGGGAGGAGTTAGAACAAAAAATTGAGGCTTACGGCGGAAAAATCGTTTCCGGTGTTTCTAAAAAACTTTCTTATCTGATCGTGGGGGATTCCGCAGGTCCTTCCAAAATAGCGAAAGCAGAGAAACTAGGTGTCCCGATGATTTCGGAATCCGAATTTAATGACATGATCCAATAAAAAGCACACCACTTTTGAGAGGGATTCTTTGTACCTTTGTGCAACACCTTTTACCAATACTAACAAGAGAATGACGCATCATGCCCTTCGGGGACTCGGCACGGCACTGATCACCCCTTTTCAAGCCGATGGAAACATCGATTTTCCCGCATTGCAAAACCTTATTGCATTTGTCAGCGAAGGTTCACAATATTTGGTTGTCAATGGCACTACTGGGGAATCAGCCACTACATCTGCAGCAGAACAAATCGAATTGTTATCCTTTGTTCGAGACCATAATGTTAAAAATCTACCGATCGTTTTGGGAATTGGTGGGAACAATACATCGGTTGTTTTGGATCGAATAAAATCAACTGATTTTTCAGGTGTCACAGCCTTGTTAAGCGTTTGTCCTTACTATAACAAACCGTCTCAGGCAGGTGTAATCGCTCACTTTCAAGCCATTGCCGAGGCTTCGCCTGTCCCAGTATTACTTTACAATGTACCAGGCCGCACTGTTACTTCGATGAGTGCACAAACTGTTGCTGAATTGGCCCAACACCCCAATATCATAGGGCTAAAAGATGCCTCCTGTAGTGTGGAAGAAGCCATGAAATTATTGAAATTCTGCCCTTCCGATTTTCTACTCATTTCAGGTGATGACAATCTAGTTACCGCCCAAATCAGTTTAGGATACCAAGGGGTCATTTCGGTCATTGGAAACGGATTCCCAGTAGAATTTGGACAACTTGTCCAAGATGCTTTGGCTGGCAATTTCACTCAAGCAGCTGCCATGCAATTGCGTTTCCTAGATTTTGACACCCTTTTATACGTCGAATCAAATCCGGTCGGTATAAAAAAAGTGTGTGAAATAAAAGGTCTTTGCCGAGCTACCGTTCGCTTACCATTGGTAGAAGCCACCGAAGAACTAGGAAAAAAATTAAAGGATTCCATGATCCAAGAAGGCTTTTGGTCCTAAAATCGATTATAAACGTTTCTTTTTGCCATGCCAATAAATCTTTTTGTAGATTTGTTTCGAGGTGGGTTTAATTTCTTTTTGGCTATACTACTCGTCTGTTGCACCTACGAACTTGATGCCCAAGAAATTCAGTTTGTTCGAGATCGCCGGCTTCAGGCTACTCCAGAATCCGACCGATTTTGGAATAGTGCCTCCCAAGTAAGTTACCCTTTGGCAATTGGGACCCCACTGGTGCAGTTAGGCTTGGGTTATCGCATGAAGAACAAAACTTGGATTCAAGAGGGGTGGCAATCAGTGGCGGGTGTCGCGCTCAGCGCGGCCATGGGATATACCATGAAAGAAACCATTCGGCGTAATCGGCCGTTTATACAGGACCCTACCTTACAACCATACCAACAGGAAACGGGCTATTCTTTTCCTTCCGGAACAACCACTATGGCCTTTACGTGGGCAACCCACCTCAGCTTGAGTGTTCCTAAATGGTATGTAGCCGTTCCAGCATATGCAGTGGCCAGTGGTATTGGTTACTCCCGAATCGCACTCGGTGCGCATTATCCAACGGATGTACTAGCAGGAGCCGCCTTGGGTACGGGATCAGCTTTCGTGAGCCGTTGGCTTACCCAAAAAATTAGATTCAGTAAATAATTAATTCGATTTCAATACGATGGCAGATTCTAACGAAAACAAATTGAAGCTCATCCAGGCTACCATGGATAAGTTGGATAAAACCTATGGCAAAGGGACAGTCATGCGGTTAAGTGATACCAAAGTGATGGATGTCCCTACCATTTCCACCGGATCCTTGGGGCTAGACTTAGCCTTGGGTATCAATGGTCTTCCAAAAGGACGAATCGTTGAAATCTACGGTCCGGAATCGTCTGGTAAAACCACCATCGCTATGCAGGTGATTGCAGAAGCGCAAAAGCAAGGAGGAATTGCCGCATTCATCGATGCCGAACATGCCTTTGACCAAACTTACGCCAAAAATCTAGGGATCGATACCAAGAGCTTACTTATTTCTCAACCTGACTATGGAGAACAAGCACTTGAAATCGCCGAACATTTGATTTCTTCCGGTGCAATCGATGTCTGTGTCATTGACTCCGTTGCAGCGTTGGTTCCCAAAGCAGAATTAGAAGGAGATATGGGGGATAGCAAAATGGGTTTGCAGGCTCGCTTGATGTCCCAAGCTCTTCGAAAATTAACAGGTACCATCAACAAAACTGGCTGTTGCTGTATTTTTATAAACCAGCTACGGGATAAAATTGGTGTAATGTTCGGTAATCCAGAAACCACCACGGGGGGAAATGCCTTGAAATTTTATGCCTCCGTCCGGATTGATATACGTCGAATAGGTCAAATCAAAGAAGGTGAAAATATTCTGGGTAACCGCACGCGTGTCAAAGTAGTTAAAAATAAAATGGCGCCGCCTTTCCGTGTTGTCGAATTTGACATCATGTATGGGCAGGGCGTTTCAAAAGCAGGTGAGGTCCTTGACTTAGCTGTCGACTTGAACTTAATCAAAAAATCAGGTTCATGGTTCTCCTACGGCGAAAGTCGCCTTGGCCAAGGCCGGGACACAGTAAAGCAATTAATTAAAGATAATCCTGAATTGATGGCAGAACTGGAAGAAAAAATCAAAGCATCTGTTGCCGGAAATTCCGATGCACTGATGGACTCGATTCCAGGTGACCAAGATGGGGTAGTTGAAGATTAATCTCTTATTGAGGCTACTTCGGTAGCCTCTTTTTTTGAACATGAAATCAAAGTGGCTATTTCTGATAGGTGTTCTTATTGGGTCGATCATCTTAAACCAGCTAGACTTGATACGCTATGGTTTTCAACAAGCCCAAGGCCAGTTCCGGGTACTTTGGGATGCCCAACCTTTAAAAGAGGCCCAAGCCTCTATTCCTGATTCTGTTCGCTACCGTTTGGCCTTTATTCAAGAGGTCAAAAAGTTTGCCGAGGATTCCCTAGGTTTACGACCTACGAGCACCTATCAAACTTATTTTGATCAAAAAGGCAAACCCCTGATTTGGGTCATCACTGCTTGTCCTCCCTACTCATTATCCCCCTACACGTGGTACGTCCCTATACTAGGGCAGTTTTCCTACAAAGGCTTTTTCCAACCCCAGGAGGCAGATCGATGGCGACGAAGCTTGGAGTTAAAGGGATACGAAACTCGAACAGGTGAAGTTTCAGCTTGGAGTACGCTTGGTTACTTACCTGACCCCATCTTATCCAGTATGTTGTGGCGAGACGACTTCAGTTTGGCAGCGTTAATTATTCATGAACTAACGCATAGCACCCTCTTTGTACCCAACCAACTAGCATTTAATGAAAATTTGGCAGATTTTATTGGAGATCAGGGGGCTAGGTGGTTTATCAAATCAAAGTATGGACCGCATAGCACAATTCTACAGGACTATGATAAAAGCCTAATACAACAAGAGCGCTTCAGGGCTCATATACAGCGGGGAGCACAAAAATTAGACTCCCTGTATGCCACATTTCCGAATAGTAATCGAAATTTTGCTCAGGATCTTAAAAAGCAGGAATTGATCGAAGAAATCATGACGAGCTTGGATACCTTGGGTATTTCCAAGCCCACCAAATTACCCAATAATGCTTTTTTTGCTGCTTATTTAACGTACCAGGGTCAACAAAATGAGCTTGAGAAAGAGTTTAGAACTCGATTCAATGGAAACTTCAAAACCTATCTGGCTTATCTTAGCCAGAAATACGCTCGGTAACACGAACCCAAAGTTGGGGTGTAAATTCGAGGCAAATCATGAGAATTAAACTGTAGAAAACGGTTCCAAGGAAGAAATTCTTGGCAAATGGAAGTCCTTGAATGTAGGCTTGGATCAGACCCGTCAAGTTTTTGGGCAGAGGTAAACCGGTTAAAACATCAGCTCCTCCCCCAAGCCAGTACATCCCATCTAGCAATCCAGCATGTAAGATGGTAGCGAAAAGCGCCCCGATCACCCAACGGCCGACCTTTTTTCCTGGGGAAAGGACACTTCCCATCCAAAGGATTCCTACAAAAATGGCATACGGCCAGTAGAAACCTTGGTGAATAATGCCATATTGACCTTTATAAACCCAAACATTAATCAAAACATCCGATAAAAAAACAAACGAAAGCATGGAAAATATGGAAGTCCAACGAAATCCACCATAAGCTCCTGCCACGAATGCCAAGGCTCCTACAATGGAAAAGTTGGCCAAATCAGGTGCCCATTGAGCTATGAAAACACGTGATGCCGCCGCAAAGGCAAGAATAAACAAAAATAAGTAGGAGCGCATGTGATATGGAAAATCTAAAAGATCAAACAAAGAACAAAATAAATAAAATCTCCGGTGGAATTCAACTTTCACCGGAGATTACTTTAGGAAGTGCCTATTTAACTCCCATCTGACTTAAGGTAAATGACATGATATCGGCATTTTCCTCAATCGTTTTTGAAATGGGTTTTCCGGCGCCGTGGCCCGCGTTGGTCTCAATCCGAATCAAGATCGGCAACACACCGGCTTGATTGGCTTGCAATGCTGCGGCAAATTTGAAACTATGGGCAGGCACCACTCGATCGTCATGATCCCCGGTGGTAATCAATGTGGCAGGGTACTTAACGCCCGGCTTGACATGATGAAGAGGCGAATATCCCTTCAAGTACGCAAACATTTCAGGAGAATCTTGCGCAGTTCCATAATCATATGCCCATCCCGCACCCGCTGTAAAGGTATGATACCGTAGCATATCCAATACACCTACCGCAGGAAGAGCCACTTTCATTAAATCCGGCCTCTGTGTCATCACCGCGCCAACCAGTAAACCGCCATTGGATCCCCCACGAATCGCCAAGTAATTTGAAGAGGTGTACTTTTCCTGGATCAAATATTCCCCAGCGGCAATAAAATCATCAAATACATTTTGCTTTTTCAACTGCGTACCTGCATCGTGCCAAGCTTTTCCATATTCACCTCCACCCCGTAAATTAGGTACTGCGTAAACTCCCCCATTTTCTAGCCAAACGGCATTCGCCACCGAGAAAGATGGTGTTAGGCTGACATTAAATCCGCCATAACCGTACAACATAGTCGGATTTTTGCCATTCAAAACAATGCCTTTTTTGTAGGTAATCATCATGGGCACCCGAGTACCATCTTTGGACGTGTAGAATACTTGCTTGCTTTCGTATCGATCAGGTTGAAAATCGATCGAAGGACGCGTAAATAAGGTGGTTTGACCCGTTTTTGCCTGGAAAGAATAAATGGATGCGGGCGTTACATAGTTGGTAAAAGTAAAGTATAGTGTTTCCTCTTCAAATTTACCCCCAAAACCACTGGCTGTACCCAACCCCGGTAATGTAATTTCGCGAACCAATTCGCCTGCATACGTGTACTGTTTAACCACCGACAAGGCGTCTTTCATGTATCGAGCAAAGATAAAACCACCACCCGTTGTCGGGGAAAGTACTTCTTTTTGCTCAGGAATAACATCCGACCAGTAGCCAGGTTGTGGAGCCGTGACCGAAGCCTTGACTACCCTTAAATTGGGAGCTTTCCAATTGGTAGAAATATACAACGTATTGCCTCGGACATCCACCACATCGTGGTCATGCTGCATATCGCTCACAATGGAGATGATTGGAGCACCTTTTGTGGTTAAATCTTGCATATATAGCTCATTGCCCGAGGTAGAATTGGAGGCTGAAATAAATAAAAATCGACCATCATCACTGACATACCCCCCAACATACCGTCTTTTCTCCTGCCCACCAAAAATGAGTAAATCCTTTGATTGAGAGGTCCCAAGGGCATGGTAATACAATTTATGTTGATCTGTCTTGGCCGATAGCTCCGAACCTTGTGGTTTATCATAGGAAGAATAATAAAATCCCTCATTCCCTTTCCAAGAAATGCCAGAAAACTTTACATCTACCAAAGTATCCTCAATTGGTTTTTTGGTTTCTACCTCCCATACGATGATTTTATTCCAATCACTTCCACCTTCCGAAATCGAAAAGGCCACTTTGGAACCATCTTCTGAAAAAGATACTTGGGCCAAAGATGTTGTGCCATCAGCGGAAAAGGTGTTCGGGTCAAGAAAAACCGATTCCGTACCGTCCGAGGTACGCTGAAACAAAACGGATTGGTTTTGAAGTCCGTTGTTCCGATAAAAGTAGGTGTACTTCCCTTCCTTAAACGGGGCCGAGATACGTTCGTAATTCCACAACTTTTCCAATCTTGCTTTTAATTTTGCCTTAGTGGGAAGTTGATTTAAATAGGCCATTGTGACTTCATTTTGTCGCTTCACCCAGTCGGTGGTTTGTGTGGAACGGTCATCTTCCAACCATCGGTATGGATCGGCCACAGGTTGACCAAAATAGGTATCAACATGATCAACGGTTTGAGTTACAGGATATTTCATTTTTTTCTGCGCCATTCCCAGCTGAACCAGAGTGGCAAATACTAAACTTAAACTAATTTTTTTACGCATGAATTAGGGGTGATTTAAAATCAAAAATACAAATCTTTTGTTGAATCAAATCGTTTCCAATTCTGCACCTAAATTTTACATTTCAATAACACCGACTCCCCGGAATTTTCCGAAATTGCCGGCCTAAGTACATCCATTTGAAATGAAATCGATCCTCTACTTCTTTTTTGCCTCGACCCTCACCGCGGTGGCCCAACAAATTCCCCAAAAGAAATTAACAAAAATTGCGTTTGGCTCCTGCGGTCATCAGGACAATCCCTTGATCATCTTTGATCAAGTAGTGAAACATAACCCCGACTTATTTATTTTCCTAGGCGACAATATTTATGGGGATACAGACGACATGGAGGTTTTAAAAGCCAAATACCAAAAACTAGGTTCAAAACCCACATTTCAGAAACTAAAATCGGCCATGCCAATACTCGCAACGTGGGATGACCACGATTTTGGTCGAAATGATGCAGGACGACATTATCCCCACAAAGCAGAATCCAAAGAAGTTTTTCTTTCTTTTTTTGAGGAACCCACCCTTTCGGAGCGCCGAAATCATCCCGGTATTTACACAAGCTACCAGTTCCCTATTCAAGGTAAAACTCTTCAAATTATTCTTTTGGATGTTCGGACGTTTCGAGATAACCTAACGCTTTACCAACCTGGAATGCCCAAAGAAAAGAAGTATTTCTATGATTTGGATTATGTTCCCTTTACCACCACCGACTCCACATTACTAGGTGAAGAACAGTGGACTTGGCTCGAAAAAGAGCTACGAAAACCTGCGGACATCCGCATCATTGGCTCAGGTTCCCAATTTTCTATTGAATATAATGGATATGAAGCTTGGGCGAATTTTCCCCATGAACAAAAAAGAATGCTCGAATTGATCCAAAAAACGAAAGCCAATGGGGTGGTTTTTCTCAGCGGAGACGTACATTACGCCGAAATTTCCAAACTCAACGTCCCCAATGCCTATCCCATTTATGACCTAACCTCGTCAGGTCTATCGTCCACTTGGCATTTTGCAACACCCAATAAAAATAGAATCGAAGGACCCGTGATGGAAAATCATTTCGGACTCTTGACAATCGACTGGTCAAAAAAAATCCCTACCCTCCAGACAGAAATCATCGATGTCACCGGAAATCAACGCATAGAATACACCTTCCCTTTGTCAGAAATTCAATTTAAATAATCCTAATTTCCTGCCACAATGACACCCAACTCCCTCATTCTAGGGAAATTAAGTGCCATTGTGGCAATTATTTTTCCTTGGCTCGTCGATTGAAGAGAAGGTATGAAAAACCACGATCATGAATCCGAACCAATATACCATGAAAGCCCAAGAGGTTTTGCAGCGGGCGGTGGAGATTGCTCAAGGCAACCAACAACAGGCGGTTGATACCGGACATTTGGCTAAGGCCTTGTGGGAGGAGGATGCCCAAACACTTCAGTTCTTAGGCAAACGGATGGGGGTTTCTTTCCCAACCATTTTGCCAAAATTGGAGGAAATTATCCAGCAATATCCAAAAGTGAGTGGCACCCAGTCCCCTTACTTAACGCCTACCTTGCAACGCGCGCTTCAGGAAGTTTCAACCGCAGCCAAACTACTAGGCGATGACTATGTGAGTGTTGAGTTGTTATTCCTGGCCCTGATAAAGACCCAAGATTCGGTTGGAAAAATATTTCAACAGGCTGGGGTAACAACCGAAAAATTACAAAAAGCCATTCAAGAACTTAGAGGAAAAAATAATCCTGTGAAAGACCAACAAGCTGAAAATGCGTACCAAGCGCTCTCTCGTTACGCAAAAAATTTAAATGAATTAGCCCAGAAGGGTAAAATAGATCCAGTCATCGGCCGTGATGAGGAAATCCGCCGAGTTTTGCAAATTCTATCCCGCCGAACGAAAAACAATCCCATCCTTTTAGGAGAACCAGGTGTGGGTAAAACTGCGATCGTAGAGGGTCTTGCTCAGCGGATAGTGCAAGGGGATGTGCCCGAAAACCTACAAACCAAAACCATCGTTTCACTCGACATGGGTCTGTTGATCGCCGGGGCAAAATACAAAGGTGAATTTGAGGAGCGCTTAAAGGCAGTCATTAAGGAAGTCACCGATGCCGAGGGAGAAATTATTTTATTTATTGATGAAATCCACACCCTTATCGGTGCGGGAGCAGGTGGAGAGGGGGCCATGGACGCAGCTAATCTCTTAAAACCAGCCTTAGCACGAGGTGAGCTTCATGCCATAGGGGCGACAACGCTGAAAGAATATCAAAAATACATCGAGAAAGATAAAGCTCTGGAACGTCGTTTCCAGTCGGTGATGGTCGATGAGCCCGATGTGGCAGATGCCATTTCTATCCTTCGAGGAATCAAAGAGAAATACGAGGTGCATCATGGCGTTCGAATCCAAGATGATGCCGTGATTTCGGCTGTGGAACTTTCTCATCGGTATATTTCAGATCGATTTCTACCCGATAAGGCCATTGATTTGATGGACGAGGCCGCCTCTAAACTGCGTTTAGAGATGGATTCTATGCCAGAGGAAATGGACGAACTGCGGAGACGAATCATGCAACTTGAAATTGAACGAGAGGCAATTCGTCGTGAAAATGACAAAGAAAAGGAGGCATTTATACAGAAAGAGCTAACCGATTTGACTGCCACTTATGATGAACTTAAAAATCAGTGGGAGAAAGAAAAAGGTCAAGTCGATCAAATTCGGTTACTCCAAGAACAACTCGAGCAATTCAAACTGGAAGCTGAACAAGCCGAACGTTCTGGAGATTATGGCCGGGTGGCTGAATTACGATATGGGAAAATTCCAGAGGCCGAAAATCAGTTGCAGAATTTTTCTAAATCCGATCATCCAGATGAACAACGACTCATTAATGAGGAAGTAACCTCGGAAGATATTGCTGAGGTTGTCGCCAAATGGACGGGAATTCCAGTAGCCAAAATGCTTCAAAGTGAGCGTGAAAAACTATTGCATTTGGAAGATGAACTCCACCAGCGAGTGGCCGGACAAGAGGAAGCAATTGAACGTGTGGCCGATGCGGTCCGTAGAAGCCGTGCCGGCATGCAAGATCCCAAAAAGCCCATAGGTAGTTTTCTTTTCTTAGGCAGCACAGGTGTTGGAAAGACTGAATTAGCCAAGTCTCTCGCTAATTATTTGTTCAACGATGAATCTGCCATGGTTCGAATCGATATGAGTGAGTACCAAGAACGCCATGCTGTAAGTCGTTTGGTTGGTGCACCTCCAGGGTACGTCGGCTATGAAGAGGGCGGACAATTGACCGAGGCGGTTCGAAGAAAACCCTATTCGGTTATCTTGTTGGATGAGATTGAAAAGGCACATCCCGATGTCTGGAATGTCTTGTTGCAAGTATTGGACGATGGCCGATTAACCGATAATAAAGGACGAATCGCTAATTTTAAAAACACCTTGATTATAATGACCTCCAATTTGGGAGGATCTTTGATTCAAGAAAAATACATGGAGGCCAAAGGAGATGAAAAAGCCTGGCAAGTCTATTTCAAGGAAGAAGCCAAGTCGGCGATTATGGACCTACTGAAGCAATCTGTCCGTCCGGAGTTCCTAAACCGAATTGATGAAATTGTCCTGTTTGATCCTTTGGGCAAACAACACATTCGGCAAATTGTCCAGATTCAATTCAAACAAATTCAAGAACGACTGGCCGAACAAAGCATCATTCTGGACGCAACTCCCGAAGTCTTGGATTTTCTTGGCCAAGAAGGGTACGATCCTGTCTTCGGTGCGAGACCCTTGAAGCGGGTGCTACAACGCCGCATCATGAATGAATTATCCAAACTCATTTTAAAAGGTGAGATTCAAAAAGATGCGGTCATCATGATCGAACTTGATTCCGAAAAAACGGGATTGATTTTTCAAAATATGCAGACTACTCCCTTATTATAAACCCCCATCAACCAAAAAACTCCCCAAAAGGTAGCGCCTTTTGGGGAGTTTTTGGATTAAACTAAACCCGAGTTACCCAACGAGCAATCGGATGCCATCTACATGTAAAATAGTCGCAATCTGATTCACTTGGATTGGATCTGAGGACTTACTTATGGCGATCCATTCGGTACCTCGATACAAGACACGGCCCTCTTGACCTGGCCAAATGGTTTCAATAACCTTCACCCGTTCACCGATATGTTCTACGTAACCTTTCGACTTTTTGTTGGATAATAGCGATTGGATCTGTTTTCGGAAGAACCCCATCGAGGCCGTCGAAACCAAAGCGAAAACGATCAGGTGGGCGGCAACACCTTCTACAATTCCAAGAAAGGATAAAGCCGCGACCGTGAGCGCTCCAATTCCAAAAAACAAAGCAAAAAAAGAGGGGATCGCCAATTCAAGCAGTAAAAAAAATACGCCGAAAACGATCCAGATTTCAAAATCTGTCATTGACATAGTTTATTCCATTAAGTGGTTCCTTTGGAGGATTGTTGTTTGACGACACTCAACGCCGTAGCGACCAAGGAGGATACATCGGTGAGGTTTGCTGGTAAAATCAAGGTATTTGTTTCCTTGGCAATTTTCCCGAACTCCCCAATGTACTGCTCGGCTACTTTGTATTGGACAGCCTCCATTCCTCCATTTGATTGTATGGCCTGAGCCACCAATTGAATGCTCTCCGCTGTAGCTTCTGCAACGGCCCGAATGGCTGATGCTTCCCCTTCCGCTTGGTTAATCTGCTGTAGTTTTAAAGCCTCTGATTCCAATACAACCCGCTCTTTTTGACCTTCCGCGATGTTGATAACGGATTGTTTGCGACCCTCTGACTCAAGGATAACCGCGCGTTTCTCCCGTTCAGCCTGCATTTGCTTTTCCATCGCCATAAGGACCGTTTGTGGAGGGGTGATGTTTTTGATTTCATACCGCAAAACCTTCACACCCCAACCAATGGCTGCCTCGTCGATCGCCGCCACTACCGCCGAGTTGATGGCCATCCGCTCAACGAAGGTTTTATCCAAATCAATTTTACCAATTTCACTCCGCATGGTGGTTTGGGCCAACTGCGTTACGGCAAACACAAAATCGTTTATACCGTAGGAGGCTTTTTGAGGATCAATGACTTGAAGAAAAATCACACCATCCACCCGAACCTGAACATTGTCTCGGGTAATACAAATTTGTTCATGAATATCGTATGCTTGTTCCTTTAAACTATGTTTGTAAGCAACCCGGTCAAAAAAAGGAATCACAAAATTAATCCCTGGCTGAAGAGTACCATAGAATTTCCCTAAACGCTCAACGATAAATGCACGCTGCTGCGGAACGACCTTCACCGTCATGATGATGAAGACCAAAATAAAAACTACAATAGAAATTAATGCGACCATAGGTTTATCTAGTAAAGTTTGATGTCTAACGAAAATACCACCCCTCTCCCATTTTTCCGAGTGATTCCGGAATACTGGACTAAAATAAGGATAGAAGGCAAAAGTTATCACAAATTTTACTTAATTTTGCAGGTTACTACAGCCAACTTCAGGCTTTTTTTATGCGAAAACCAACCAATTCCTCTCCAAGGAAGAATACCACAGATCGAAAATCAAGCGAGGGCATGGATCGGTCGAACTCCTTTGACCGCCCCAAACGAGAATCGGATCGCCCATCCGGAAATACTGGCAAAAGACCACGTTCCACACAAAAGTCATTTTCTAGATCGTCTGAAAAGCCCTTGACCCGGGCCGATGGGTCGCCAACGCGACTAAGCAATACAGACCGCTCCGAGCTAAGAGGCTCAGGAGACCGTTTCCAATCCAACGACCGCCCAAATCGCCGTGAAGCTGGCAGCTCAGCTCCGCGATTCCAACGAGACGACCGCCCTGAGCGTCGAGGACCTGGGGATCGTTTCCAATCCAACGACCGCCCAGAACGCCGGGAGGCCGGTAATTCAGCTCCGCGATTCCAACGAGACGACCGCCCTGAGCGTCGAGGACCTGGGGATCGTTTCCAATCCAACGACCGCCCAAATCGCCGGGAGGCCGGTAATTCAGCTCCACGGTTCCAACGAGACGACCGCCCTGAGCGTCGAGGACCTGGGGATCGTTTCCAACCCAACGACCGCCCAGAACGCCGGGAGGCTGGCAGTTCAGCTCCACGGTTCCAACGAGACGACCGCCCTGAGCGTCGAGGACCGTCAACAGAATCCTCTCGTTTTTCCCCTCGTGGTTCGTCAGAAAAAAGAACCATGGATCGAGCAGAGCCTAGGTTCAATCGGTCAAGTGAATCCGGACAACCTGATACAGAAAAGAAAACATCAGGTGGATTTGGAAAACGAGCTCCCACTGTTCGTACACAAGAGGAAATCACCTTGGATCACAGTCGTCGAGTTGATACCGGGGGTAAACCTACGTATGAAGAGGATCGAATCAAAAAATCGCTTCCCCCACGCGTGAAAGCCAAATTAGTTGAAGACGAAAATGAATTGATTCGATTGAATAAATACATATCCAATGCAGGATTATGTTCCCGTCGGGAGGCAGACGAACTGATTGCTTCAGGACAAATTCGAGTGAATGGTCAGGTGATTACCGAATTGGGTTATAAGGTACAGCCTACTGACAATGTAACCTATGGCCGAAAAGTTTTAAACAAAGAAAAACTTGTTTATCTGCTCCTCAATAAACCAAAGGATTACATCACGACCACCGAAGATCCAGAAGATCGAAAAACGGTCATGGATCTAGTCGGAAAAGCCTGTAAAGAGCGGATTTACCCTGTGGGGCGATTGGATCGAAATACCACTGGACTCTTACTTTTAACCAATGATGGTGAATTGGCCGAAAAGTTATCTCATCCAGGGAATAATATGAAAAAAGTGTATCAAGCGGAATTGGACAAACCCATCACCATTGAACATTTTGAACAAATCAAAGCAGGTCTTGAGCTTGAAGATGGCTTTATCAAACCGGATGACTTAGGGATTGTAACCCCTGATGCAGAGGTAGTTGGCATCGAAATTCATTCAGGTAAAAATCGGATTGTTCGTCGAATTTTTGAGCATCTAGGCTATGAAGTACTTAAGCTTGACCGTACCGTCTACGCGGGGTTAACTAAAAAAGATTTACCGCGAGGTATGTGGAGGTTTTTGACTGAGAAAGAAGTGATTCGATTGAAGTACATGATGTAAAAAAAGAAACCACCGCGAGGTGGTTTCTTTTTTTACCGAGGTTTTATTCAGGAAAACCAAGACTTGATTGCCGATTTGGCTTTCTCCATCGCCTCTTCGGCCTCAGCAGCCACTTCCGCCGCTTTTGCTTTAGCATTTTGGATCGCCTCTTCGGCATCTTCACGCAGATCCTCAAGTTCCTCTTGGGCCTCGGCTTTCAATTTAGCTACGTTTTCTTCATTCACGTAGGCGGCAGCTTTGCCTTTTATTTCTGCGAGCTTCGTCTCCATTTCGTTTAAAATTTCTTGGGCCTTGGCCTCAAGGTCTTCGGCAGAATCGGTGGCCTTAGCTTTCAATTCATTTAATTTTTCCTCGCTTACCAATTCTTTGGCTTTCGCCTGTAATTCTTGAAGAGAGGACTGCCAATTTTTCGGATTTGATTCGGACATCGTTTTGCTTGATTTAAAGTTTTAGAATAGACGTTTTTTCTTAGGGAAGGTCACAAGTGCGCCTTCAGTTCCAATTCAATATCTCGAACCAACGGAACAAGCACATGGTCCTCAATTAAGGCATGTTTCTGTAATTCCAATTCAAAATATTGAACTTGATTTAAAAACACCCGAAAAGATAGGGGTAAATCACTCCCCTTCGCATAATCAAACAATATATTTTTTACAGTAACCAACTCGTCCTCAATGGAGTGATGGTCCTCGTTGAATTTTTTCAACGGAGATTCATCCAACACCTTTTTCAATGCCACGCCCTCCCATTCCTCTGAGTAAGCTTGGTGAAGTTGCCAAATGTAGGGGAATAACCCTTTTTCCTCTAGTTGAATGTGATCGATTAGTTCTTCTTTGTAGCGATTAAAAAATAAAACCAAACTACTCAAGACTTGATACGCCTCTGCCTGTTGGCAAGTATTCATGATATGCCATAAAGATTGTTCAATCTCCGGCAACTTTTTTTGCAAATAATATCGATGCGTCGATTGTAGATACATGACCAATTGGGGCAAGGAAAACCGACGTAGTTCTTCGGTACCGAGCTCCTCATCATAGACAGCTGTAAGGACCCGAATTAATTCAGGATCTAAAACAGAAGCTGGGCCTTCCGTTCGGTATGGCTTTGTCAATCGTTCTTGAACGGTCTCTTTCCAATCTGGCCAATCTAGGAAATTATAGGGTGCTTTCATATCAATTCAATTTTAAGGCTTGTCTAGAAAACAAAACTGCCTGAATAAATCGGAAAAAAATATGACATTCGTCAGGAATGATTTGATTTATTTGGACTTATTCTAAACTAATTTTATATTTGTCCTTACTTAATATCCACTATCTGATCCTATGAATTCGCATTGCCTGTACCAAACCACCCACGGATCGATCTGGCAGCATGACCATCTCGGCCTGATTGAGGTGAAGTTTGCAACCTGGGATGTTCAATTTAAAGTTCATAACTTCCTACATTTTAAGCAATTAGTTGACCGAATCGATATTCAGTCGTGTCTATTTGATTTGGATGATGCCATGGACTCGATGTGGCTGGAGGCCCCGAACGGTGATCAGCGTTTTCGCTTGACCCTTTGCGAATTAATTCATTTAAAAGAACTGCTTTCTGGGGCTGCCTTCAGTTTGTATGTGTATCAAACGCTTTTTGAAATTTGGGGAGAAGTGGAGATCCTACCTGAATAAATCACAAATTAGACTAGCTCTAAATATGCAATAAAAGCCGAAGATGCGAACATATCTTCGGCTTTTGGCGTTATTTTCGTGTATAAACAAGAGAAAAGATCGACGAAGTTATGAAGAATTTAATGCGTATGCGGACATCACTCAAAGCAGAGGTAGAATCTGTACTAAATGAGCAAGTAAAAATGGAGGCAGAGGCCTCTCAGAAATATTTGGCCATTGCTTCTTGGTGTGATCGCAATGGTTTTCTAAATAGTGCCAATTATTTTTATACCCAGTCCAACGAGGAAAAAGCCCACATGATGAAGATTTTCAAATTCATCATCAATATGGGAGGTACCGCCATTACTCCAGACGTCTCTTTCCCTAAACAAGAGTACACGTCATTGAAGGAATGTTTTGAAGCCGCGTTGGCAAGCGAAATAGCAGTCACCACGTCCATCAACAAAATCGTTCAAACCAGCCGTCAAGCTAATGATTATGCTACCGAGCAATTGGCCTTGTGGTTTGTAAAAGAGCAAATCGAAGAGGAGTTTGTTGCGCGAAGAGCTCTAGAAATTATTGATTTAATGGAAGGTGAGTCGATGTACTCGGTGGATTCCGAATTAGGAAATGTACGGGCCTCAGCCGCTGGGATTTCGTTTGACGCTGCCGAAGGAGAAGAATAAACACAGATTTTCAGTAAAGCCCCCTGCATTCACCCAATGTAGGGGGCTTTGATTTGAAGACACTCAAAATAATATTTGGCCAAAAGGCATAAAAATAGCAAGTATTCGTAGGACTATTTATAGATTATTCGGAATTAAGCGCATACAATATTTTTTACCGGAAAAAACTTCGTAATTTTGCAACAGTTCTCGTCGAACTATCCGTTCGAGCCTCTGCAATCGGCAAACGTCTTAAAAGCAAGACACTTTTATTTCTACTTTACCCTTCAGAGCAGGCAACGGATTCATCCGTGATGTTCACGTAAGGGCGTATCGCTACCGCCTTAATCCATTTTTTTGAATCGCAGGACGATAGCGAGCGTCCTGTCCACATCTTTGTATGCAAACAGCACTGTTTTCTTCACTCCCCGTATCGGAGTACATTTTACAAGCCATTGAAGAAATGGGCTTCTCAGAGGCCACTCCTATCCAAGCCGCTGCCATTCCGGTAGTCATGACTGGACAAGATGTGATCGGTCAAGCTCAAACAGGTACCGGAAAGACCGCTGCTTTTGGTATTCCCGCGATTGAATCAATCGACGTTGAAGATCGGACAACCCAAGTCCTTATTATGTGTCCAACCCGCGAGTTGGCTCTCCAGGTTAAAGAACAAATTTACAAATTGGCAAAATTCAAGCGTGGATTACTCGTAGCAGCCATTTATGGTGGAGAATCCTACGAACGCCAATTCCAGAACCTCAAGAAAGGTGCCCATATCGTGGTAGGAACTCCTGGCCGGATCATGGACCATATGGATCGTCAAACCTTGCGTTTAGACAACCTTAAAATGCTAGTCCTTGACGAAGCCGATGAGATGTTGAACATGGGTTTTCGGGAGGATATTGAAAAAATCATGAGCCATGCCCCAGAAGAGCGCCAAACGGTACTTTTCTCGGCGACCATGTCCAAAGAGATCCTTTCCATCACCAAGCGTTTCCAAAAAGATCCTCAAATTGTGAAAGTGACTCGCAACGAGATCACGAATGCCAATATTGAACAGTTTTATTATTCTGTACGACGTGAAGCGAAAACCGAGGTGATGTGTCGTTTGATTGACGTTCACCAATTGAAATTAATGTTGGTTTTCTGTAATACGAAATCCAAAGTGGATGAGGTTGTGGATGAACTTCAGGCGCGTGGATACGCTGCAGAGGCCATCCACGGAGATCTCCGCCAAGCTGCGCGGAATCAAGTTATGAACAAATTTAGAACAGGTCACTGTTCGATTCTAGTGGCTACCGACGTCGCCGCTCGTGGTATTGATGTCTCTGGAGTGGACGCTGTGTTCAACTATGACCTTCCAATGGATCTTGAATACTATGTGCACCGAATTGGCCGGACGGGTCGTGCTGGTAAATTAGGGAAAGCTTTTGCATTGGTTACAGGGCGAGATCGTAGCCGTCTCCGTGACCTTGAGCGCTACACCAAAGTGGTGGTTCCGCAAGGAAAAATACCTACTCGTGAAGATCTTGAAGCTGTGCGTACGCAACGTTTCATGGAGCAAGTGAAAGAAAATATCCAAACTGAAGGAAATGAATCATTTGAAGCCATCGTCGATCAATTGAAAAACGAGGGTATTGCCACTCATCACATCTTATCTGCCTTGATTCGGATGCAATTAGGTGCGGTTCAAACGACCCTTGCTGACCATGAGTTGTCGGATGAGCGCCGGGGATCAACCGAACGTCGTGGTGCTTCTACAGGACGCTCTGAGCGTGGTGGAAACTTCCGATCGTCAGGTGGAGGAGCCTCCGAAGGCCGCGGTCGTGCACCACGTCGGGGAAATCCAGCCGGCACAGGTGAGCCAGGCATGGTTCGGTTGTTTTTGAACCTTGGCCGCAAAGACCAAGTATCTCCTAACCACATCGTAGGAGCAATTGCCTCTGAAACCAAATTACCAGGTAAACTGATCGGGCAAATTGATATGTACGATAAATTCAGCTTTGTGGAAGTTCCTGAGCGTGAGGTGGAGAAAGTAATTCGCGGCATGCGGGGAAAAACCATCAACGCCCGTGAAGCGAGCTTAGAAGTAGCAAAATAAGCTTTATTGAGAAATACAATGGGGCTGTCTCATAAAGGCAGCTCCTTTTTTGTGTGAATAAATTATAATAAAAGTG